>OLPO01000863.1_pt1 | contig 22689 bp, 18 predicted proteins | sample 1672831 | NCBI WGS metagenome assembly OLPO01 (sample SAMEA3136728, study PRJEB25190) | human gut metagenome
GGATTTTTGTTGTTTTCTCCTGTTTTCCGCCATTTCTATGATTCTTCTGAAAAAGTTGTGCCAATTTTGTGCCACATGGGTCAAAAGTTCAGCATTCTGTATATATTTTTGGCATTTTTGGTTCATACAGCTGTGAAATTCAACCAATTTCAGCAACTCAATTAGTGTGCAAAACAGGTTCTTTTTGGCAATGCTACGTCAATACGATTTGTTGAGTAGACATTCGTTGGTGTCGTCACAAGAATTTCTCGTGCCTATTATCACTACACTACCAACAACAGCTAACTTAATCTTTTCTTCTCTATTACATCTCTCCAACCAATCTATATTTTTCTCCACATCAAACAGCGGATAGGTTCTCCCCGTCCGCTATCATCATTTTCTCACACCGATCCATCCTTTCTAATCACCACCATTACCGTCTTCAGCAATATCTTCAAATCCAACCCAATATCCCAATTCTCAATATATTCTTTGTCTAACTTCACCACTTCCTCAAAATCCGTAATATCACTTCTCCCACTAACCTGCCACATTCCCGTAATCCCCGGCTTTATCGCCAGTCGTGCCCGATGATGTAGTTCATAGAGATTAGTTTCCGATATTAACGGCGGTCTTGTTCCCACAATGGACATATCCCCTTTCAGCACATTGAAGAATTGTGGGAATTCGTCAATGCTTGTGCGCCTTATAAAGTCGCCAATACCAGTTTTCCGAGTTCCATCCGGCAAAACCTTATTCCCAATAACCCGAGGATCGAAATCCAACTTAAACATTTTTCCATCCCCTAATTTGTTATCCTTCATCAACTCTGCTTTTCGTTCTTCCGCATCCATGTACATACTGCGGAATTTATACATCTTAAACTTCTTTCCATTCTTTCCCACACGCTCCTGAGAAAAGAAAATCGGCCCCGGAGACGCAATATAAATAGCCGGTGCTACAAAAACAAACAGGATGGCGGTAAAGATGCATCCTACCAGTCCTCCTGCTATATCCATCAATCTTTTTAAACAAAGCTGGCGGGCTGACGCATAGTTGATGCTTGTAGTCAGTACTGTATAATTGCCGATTTTTTCCACAAACTGTCTCTTTCCTGATTCACTATTAATCTTTGCCAGATTCAAGTGGACAGTCACACCAGTTTCCGAAAACTGTTCCAGCAGTTTGTCTGGGTAAGGGATTTCTTCTGGTGTAACCACCAATACCTCATCAATCCATTCCCGGCATACATATTCTGCAGCGTTTTCCGCATTAGCTACAACCTGAATTCCCGCAATCTTCTGACCAGTCAGATCACGGTCAAGCAGAACTACTCCGGAAATCACATATCTGGAGTAGTTCTGCTCCTGAACATTATGGATTACTTTTGAAGCCATCTTCTCAGTGGTTACAATAAGCAGAGAATGGTTTCCGACTTCCTTTCTCCTGCTCTGTAAAAATCTTTTCCACAGGATTCTGGTAATGTAAGCCAACAAAGTATACAGCACAAATGTCAAAATCATAGCCAGTCTGGAATACATCTGTCCCTGCTGTATGAGGAACAGATAAAGGACAGACACAGCTCCCATTACGATACTCTGATAGGCAGTGATCAGAAACTCCCTGTAATACCCTCTCTTCAGCACATTTCTCAGAGTACCAAGCAGAAAAAGAACTGCAAGGTCTGCCACTTCTATATAAATTGACATATTCCGATAAAGCATGGTCTGATAGGGATTAAACCCATACCCGCTTAATCCGTAAGCCAGCACAAAAGCCAACTGCAGGCAAATCATATCTAACAGGATAAAATCCCAATGCTTCAGCCATCCATCCGTATCTTTTCTATACACGTTTTCATATTCTCCTTCTTGTTACGTTTTCTCCCTCTTTATGATTGCGTCTGACACAGTCATTTAATTTTTGGAAATAATTTCCAGACCTACATATAGCGTCTGCGTACCCTCTCCCGCCGGCACTTCCAGCCTTGCCAGTCTTTTATGCCGGTCAATCTTCCGGATCAGATCTTCCTTCCCCTGCAACGGCCCCTGGGTAACATGGGTCTGCCCCTGTCGGATATGTCCTTTTGACAGTGACATATGCTTTTCCTCCCCAAAGAGCTGTATGAACAGTCCTTTCTGTTCCGAAGATAAGCGGATCATACGGCTGTCAGGACATTTATCATGAAGTTCCTGTTCCAAAGTGTCCGGATCCTGGCTTTCCAGAAAAATAATATCCGGAAATGCAATCCCCTGTTCCACATGCCACTGCCCCTGGTACCGTTTCATCCGGTCATAGGTAGGCACGAAAGCATCCTCCAATGCACGGGCAGAGAGGCTTTGTCTGCAGATTCTGGCAAATTCTGTCGGGTTTTGTTCTCCACAGTCGCATAAGTACCAGATGACGATCACTCCTTTTTCGCAGATTTCGACAGGATTCGTAGAGTATTTTACTCTACGAAAAAAGGCCCCCGAGACTCCCATAAACAGGGAATTCTGGGGGCTTTTGACAGCTTTTGACCAGAATTAATTGACGGCAAAAAGGCCGGAGAGCTTCTGCATGTTCTGGTGCTTCAGCTCCATGGAAGGATGAACATAACGGTTCATGGTAATATTTACATTGGCATGTCCCAGAATCTCACTTAAGCTTTTTACATCAAAGCCAACCTCCACACAGCAAGTAGCAAAGGTATGGCGCAACGCATGGAAATTCACGGGCTCCAGGCCACACTGCTCCTGCACATAGCGGAAATAATTCTGCATGACTCTGGGTTCCACATATTTCTCTTCTCCGCAGGCCAGCACAAACCCCTGCTTGTCCGGAAATTCCCTGGCAATCAGCCGTCCCAGGCTTTCCGGCAGAGGAATGGTCCGTATAGAACATTTGCTTTTGGGAGTAGAAATCTTTACCGTGGTTTTGGTATTGCCGGAACCATTGGTCTGAAGCCGCTGCATAGTCTGGTGGACATAGATAAAACCCTCTGTCGGGGAAATGTCCTCCCACTGCAGCGCACAGATCTCACCAATACGCAGTCCGGTAAAAAGACAGATCAGGATTCCCAGATTGCGCTCATTTATATGAGAATAAAGATATCTACACAGAATTTCCTGGGAAGACCGCGATAGTACAACCGTATCCGGAGAGATCTGGCGGATTGCGATTTCCCTTCCTGTGGCAGCCGGCCTCATACCCTGCACCTGGGCAAAGCGCAGAATATTTCTCAACAGGGACAGAATATCAGATACGGTTTTGGCAGACAGCCCTTCTCTGGCAGCTCCGCCGTGGGTGAGCAGATGGTCACAGCATTTCTGGATTTTATTGGAGGTAAGTTCTGAGATAAGGATCTGGGATAATTCAGGCAGCAGGTAGGAATTGAGCAGATTGGTATACTTTATATAGGAAGATTCTTTGATTTTTGGCTGTATGGATACCAGCCAATCTCCGGAAACCTTGGCAAAGGACTGGGGCTGCAGAGGAACTATATCCGGCACCGAAGGATCTGTAACAAGGTCTGCCACTGCCTGGCTTCTTTTCTTGCGTACCTCATTATAGGTGGAAGCATACACAGAACCGTAGACGGCTTTTCCCTGGGGAGTCCTGGCTTTGATATAACGGCCCTCCCAGCGGCCATCTTTACGTTTGTAGATATTTTCTCCTTTTCTTGACATGATGTAACTCCTTTCGATAAAATATAGGAACATAACTGTCCGACAAGTCTAAATATAGTTGCGCGACAACTGTCTGACCATAATTGCAACGGCAAATAGCACCCAAGTCAGCCCACTTTGGTCATGACTTTTGCAGGGATAAATTAAAAACCATATAAAAACTCCCTCTGTTTGTTAAAAAACTTTGTCATAAACAGAAGAATTTCACAGATTCGTCACAGAAATATTGACAAATTGTGCTACGGTATATAAAATAAAGAGAGTTGAAAGGGACTGGAAAAGTCTGAAACCAGATTCGTAGAGTAAAATACTCCACGAATTTTCAGCACATTTTGGACTATATCCTAATAAAAGAAACAGCAGCTTACAGGCTATCTTGTCTGTTCACTACTGTTTCTTCTTTTGTGTATTCTTATTCAATTTTTTCTTTGGTTTGTTTCTATGTCAGCCTTTCACCCGGAAGTCTCCCTTACCGTTCTGTTTCACTTCATACAGTGCTGCGTCTGCACTTCGGCACAGGGATACAAAGTCTTCGCCCTGATCTGGGTAGGCGGCGCCACCGGCGCTGACGGAAAGCTCTGCCACTTCTCCTGTGGACAGGGTCAGCGGGGTAAGCCAGCTCTGGAATTCCTGCATATAGGCATAGGTTTCCTCTTGGGTGGCACCTTTCAGACAGACTACAAATTCATCGCCTCCGTAGCGGCCCAGGATGCTGTCTTCCGGGAAGCACTTTTTCATAGTGCGGGCACAGTGCTTCAGGCACAGATCTCCGTTGCTGTGGCCGTAGGTGTCATTGTAAGTTTTGAAGTTGTCGATATCTATAAATATGAAATAACCGGTTGCCTTTTTCTTCAGCTCCTCTTCCACTGCGTTCTGGAGGGCACGGCGGTTCAGAAGTTCTGTAAGAGGGTCTGTGGCAGACAGGCCCATGTAAACCTTTTTGTCCTTTTTCTCCAGCAACAGGATGGACAGCATATAGATCAGGGTAATGGCTACCAGAATGCATCCGAAGGTTCCTCCCAGCCAGGAGAACTGCTGGGTAATGTCGGAGATGTCTTTGTTTGCCAGCTCTACGATCACGTACCAGCCTGGCATACTGGTAATGCTCCTGTAGGAGATGGTGGATTCCACACCTCGGATGGCGGCTGAGAACCTGCCGTCTTTTTTGCCGGAGCGCATGTCTCTGACCCACTGGCTGTAGGAATATCCGTCATTATACTGAAAATATCTCTGCTGGAGCAGCAGGTTGTTCCAGCTTCCCTCAAAGTTCTCAGTGCTGGAATTGCTGATACAGGTGACGAAATTCTCAGAGTCTGTCTTCAACAGATGGACACTGACCTTGCCGCGTAAAAGATCGTATACGCCAAACTGCCTCAGATTCTCGATTCTCACAGACACATAAATGGTGTGCAGCCAGGAAGAATCCAGCACAGGGACGAAGGTGGTGACGATCATGCTTCCTGTCTCGCTGGACTGGTAGGGATCGGAGTAAAAAAACTCCTCTGCCTCCAGAGCCTGTTTGTCCAGCCCCTCCTGGCGGATATCTGCGGCTGCATATTTACTTCCGTAGATTTCCCCCTTCTCTCCGATCAGACCAATGCCGCAGAATACCCTGCTGTCCAGGTTCTCCTCCATACAGGCAAGGATCTGGGCGGGAGTTTTGTCCTCCATTGCCTGTGCTACCTTTACATTGTCCTGGGCATAGTTCTGAAGATATTCCATGGAATCATTCATTTTCTCTGCATAAAGCCCGGTGATCAGTTCCAGGTGCCGGGTGTTGTAGTCCCGGGCCATCCGGCTCAGCTGAAAATAAGCCAGAAGGATGATGAGCAGACAGAGACACAGATATATGGCAAGATATAGTTTTCTTTTTTTGGTGTTATTTCTTCTATCACTCATTCTGCTCGTTCTCCAAAAGATAATCTCTGTCCACCAGGAGCACTCCGGTATCTATATATTTCTGTTCCGGCTTTTCTCCCCGGATCTGCTGATCCAGAGAAATCATTCCCTTATATGCCATCTGCTCCTGTTTCTGCAGAAGGGTGATGCCATGATAATCCGGATCCCGGATCAGACTGGCAGTTTCCTCTGCCAGATCAAAGCCTGCCATTACAATATCCTTTCTGGCTGCTCTCATCAGCACTGCTGCAATACCCTTGGTGGAGGTGTTGTTACAGCCATACAACCCTTTGATATGTCTGTTGTTTCTGAGAAGCTCTGACACATCTGCCTGGGCATTCTCCATGTCTCCTCCATTCAGGCGGATGTCCTGGTTGATAGTCCATTTCTCAGGTGCATATTTTGCCCAGTATTCCAGGAAACCTGAGACACGGTTGACCATGGCCTGGGAGGAGTCAGAGGACAGAAGGATTCCTACCTCCAAGGAGTCCTTGTCTGTGTTTCCCTGCTCTGAAAGCATGGCCAACATTTCTCTGGCTGCTATCTGGCCTGCTTCCATATTTCCGGTCATATAGCAGGTGTCGTAGGCGTCACTGTTAATAGAGGAATCGATGAGTACCAGGGAAATATTCTGGTTTTTGATCTCCTGGCAGCTTTCCACCAGGGCATTGGAATTAGCAGGTGCCAGAAGGATTCCATCTGCACCCTGCTGTTGGGCCTTTTCTATAAGGGAAATCTGTCCGGGCACATCTGTCTCATTGTCAATGCCGCCCAGATATACAGCCTCATCTATCTGTTCTGCTGCCTTTGTAACTCCTTGGATCACCTTTTTCCAGTAGTCACCGTGGTAATTTTTCAGAATCACGTATATTTTCTCCTGGCTACCCTCATTGGCAATGCAGGTGTAGTCAACCACTGCGGATTCATCGGTATCTGCGGCTGCCTGGGTCCCAGTATTCTGTCCTGAATTGCCGGGCAGTGCGCAGCCACCCTGCATTACCATTAATGCAAGCAGTCCTGCAGTCAAAGGCAGAAATACCCTTTTTATTCTTTCATTGTGTATTTTTTGATTCTGTATTCTTTGGTTTTGTTTCCATTGTTTCTGGTCCATATAAGGTCTCCAACATATGATTGTACTGTTTTTACATACTTTAGTATAAAGTATAAGCGCAAAATTGTAGCCTTGCAAGTGTATATCTTTTCTTTTGTGGATATTATTTTTTTATGGATATTATTTAATCGAATCAATCAAGTCCCCTTCTTCAATTGCGAAAAGCAATAAGCAGGGGACTTGATTGATTCGGTTAAAAAACCTCCCGGACGGAAAGCAGCGGTTTGGGGGCTGCTGTTTTCCCTTCGGAAGGTTTTTCTGTCTTCTATGCGATCCTGGCCTGTATTTCTGCGATCTGCTTCTGCATGTCGCTGTACATCTGTAAAAGCACGGAAGTCTTATCTGATTCCATTTTACTGATCCTGTAATACTGGTTGAGTTCATCTATATTTCTCTGGATATCGTCCATTCTTTTGTCCATCCGCTCCTGCATACGATCCATCTCTCTCAGAATCATATTTTCAGAATTGGTGAACCTCTCATCCATTTTGGCATCGAATCCTTTCTGCATTCGAGTTTCGGAAGCAGTTATCTTATTGTCGACTTCTTTCAGAATTCGAGTTTCGGAAGCGGCTATCTTATTGTCGACTTCTTTTAGAATTCGAGTCTCAGAAGCTACTATCTTCTTATCAACTTCTTTTAGAATTCGGGTTTCGGAAGCGGCTATCTTATTGTCGACTTCTTTCAGTATCCGAGTCTCAGAAGCTACTATCTTCTTATCAACTTCTTTTAGAATTCGGGTTTCGGAGTGAGTTATTTTTTCATCTACTGTATTTATGATGTTCTGTTGAGATTTTTCGAACATTTTCTCTAATAGTTGTATGTCTTTCTGATCTAACATTTGACTCCTCCTTTCTTTGAATAACAAAATTGTATCATATGCCAGTTATGAAGTCTATAAAAGAACTCTTAACAAATAATGAAAAATCTGGCAGCCGGAATGACTTGTCTACCGGAAGCTCTTCAGCCAGTTGACCAGGGAATCATGCCAGATATTGTCTGCCACTGTTTTTCTCATCTGGTCGGTAACAGGACCATTGTTGGCCATTTTTCCCAGAATTGCTGTTTGAAGTTCCTCCACAGTCATTTCTTCCGGGGATTTATTGGAAACTGTTTTTACAGGTTCATTGGGAGCTTCCTGGAAATTTTCTGTATTGTTCTTTTCTGAAGGTGTATTCTCAGGCTGTACTTCTACTGTCTCACAGGTACAGGCAGTTTCTACATCCTCCTGCACATACTCCTGCGCGGTATCAGAATCAGGCGTTACCTCCGTTGTCTCAACAGCAGCCTGACAGCCAGGTTTTTCTTCCTCTGTCTGTACTTTCACCGGTTCATATTCAGCTGCTGCATTTACAGGTACCCAAATTTCTCCGAAATTGCCGCGGACTGTTACGTTGATCCGTCCATCCTGGACTTTGACATGCTGTCCTGTAAGTGTGCCTATATATTCAGAAGTGTTTCCGGCAGGTACATTCATGGAGGCATCATTGTCATCATTATTTACAGTGACGATCACAGAGACACCATCCAGGTTTCTGGCAAAAGCATACTGGCGGTTGGTAAGCTGAAGTTCTGTGTAGCTGCCATAGCTTAATGCCGGTGTCTGCTGTCTGATTTTTCCAAGGGCAGCAATCAGTGCAGTACAGGGATTCTTCTCCACTGCATCTGCATAATCTGCCAGGTTCAGTGCCGGACGCAGGCTGGCATCGGAAAACTGCTCCTTGCGGCCCTCAATGGCAAATTCTGAGCCATAATAAATGCTGGGGATCCCCGGCAGTGTATACAGAAGAATATGCACCGGAGCAAAGTGGGCTTTGTTCGTCAGCTTTGTGTGGATTCTCTCTACATCATGGTTGTCTACAAAATTGTAGAGATCCAGATTTCCCATATTCAGCAGATATTTCACTGTATGGGCAATCTCAAAATAGTTATGGTCATTGTGTCCGCTGTACAAGGCCTTGTGCAGGGCATAGTTGGTTACGCTGTGCAGGGTTTCCCCATTGACCCAGCGACTGTAATCCCCGTGGATCACCTCTCCCATAAGCCAGAAATCTGCTTTGACCTCAGAGGCTGTCCTGCGCAGTGCTTTCATAAAATCAAAGTCCAGTACATCTGCTGCATCCAGACGGATTCCGTCCACATCAAACTCAGATACCCAGAAACGGATTACATCACAGATATAGTTCTGTACCTCCGGATTTCTCTGGTTTAATTTTGCCAGAAGGTTGTACCCTCCCCAGTTCTCATAGGAAAATCCATCATTATATTCCGTATTTCCGCAGAAATTTACATTGCAGTACCAGTTCACATATCTGGAATTCTCCCTGTTCTGCTGTATATCTTTGAATGCAAAGAAATCACGTCCTGTATGATTGAACACACCGTCAAAGATCACCCGGATTCCCTTCTCATGACAGGCAGCCACAAAATTCTTCAGATCCTCATTGGTTCCCAGTCTGGAATCCAGCTTCTTGTAATCGGTAGTCTCATAGCCATGTCCCACACTCTCAAATAAAGGACCGATGTAGAGTGCCGTGCATCCGATTTCCTTAATATGGTCGATCCAGGGAAGTAAGGTATTCAGTCGATGGACAGGAGTGCCATAGTCGTTCTCCTTTGGCGCTCCGGTCAGTCCCAGTGGATAAATATGATAAAAGATTGCCTCGTTATACCAGCTCATATATTTTACACCTCTGTTTTTATATTTGCGATGATCCCGGACAGTTCAAGAATGCCTGTCAGACAGTAACGCATCTGTCATTTATAATAGCAGATTATCTGTCAAAATTCTACCCTAAAAAATTCTGTATTACTGTTCACGCCGTTCTCAGTAATAGGTATTCCTATTACCGAATATTTCAGGAATACACAAATTTCTCTGACCGTGCTATAATAATGGGGTTGGAGGAAATGAATATGAGACATATAGATGAATTGCAGATTGCAGGCACAGCTGTTCTGCTGTGTGTGGCCATGTTTGGAGTTTCGGCAGTTGCGCCAAAAGACAGTAAGGTGTCCAAGGGTGTGACCACCTTTACAGAAGCTCCGGAAACAGCTGCCGAGGCGGAAGCACAGGCCCAGGCTGAGGCAGAAGAAAATGGCTTTCCTATTTATACTCAGGAGAGTAATTATGATGATTCCGGCAGCACTGACTGGGATTATGACAGCGGATCCTACGAGGAGGATCCGGGAAATAATAATGATAACCAGGATAGTTCCGGAGATGGTTCTACAGATGGTTCTGCAGATGGCTCCGGGGATGGTTCTGCAGACCAGGATTCTTCCGATAACGGAGATGGCTCTGATAGCAGTGACAGTTCTGATAGCAATGATAATTCTGATACTACCGATAATACCGGTGGCGGGGATCAGATTGATTACCCGGATGAGTCCACGGATACCTCAGGGGATGACACCTCTGAAGATTTCTCCTACCAGGATACTGCCCCTTCTGATCCGGGTCAGGAATAAGCTTCTGGTATATGTCCGTCAGGGGATTCTAATACTAATCAGAATCCCTCCTGGCGGCGTACTTTCCACAGATTGGCCCGCTTTTTCGCTGCTTCAAATTCGATCTGCTGGGTAACTCCCTCAATGATCAGTCCCGGTACTTCTACCGGATGTTGTTTCTCATCTGTACCCACCATAGTGAAATATGCACGGTTGATCATGGTACGGGTTCCGCCCAGATCCTCTCTGTAGGTATCAATCCGCACTTCCATGGAGGATCGTCCTACATGTGTGAGCCGTCCGATCAGTACAATGGTATCATTTACCTGGGCTCCGGCTTTGAAATACATATTGTCTACTGCTACTGTCACTACGTTCATCTCTGCGTGGCGTTTGGCTACAATACCTGCAGTTTCATCGATCCAGGCCAGCAGCTGTCCGCCGAAGAGATAGCCTGCTGCATTGAGACATTTTGGCATAAGTAAGTGTGATTGTTCGGTCAACGAGTCCTCAACCCGTTTCATTTTACGTTCTGACATATTGATTCTTTGCTCCTTTGTGATTTATAAATAGATTTTTATATGTAATTACTGTTTAATACGAAACATACAGTGCAGATTGATAGGATTTGCATAAATAAGTTTGCAAAGTCTTTTGCCGATAATGGAACGAACAGTAACCATTAAATCATTATATACGTCATGGCAGGCGCTTTCAACCAGATTTCACGAAACTTTATAAGTCAAGCAGATATTCGCAATTGAAGCAGTGGACTTACTTACTTCGATCAAAATTGTATTCAAAAAAATACAATCGTTCTATTGCCTTTCTCACTGCGTTACGGTAAAATGTTAGATTAAGAATATATACATATATGAGGAGAGATATTATGGAAAAGCATGAAATGATGAGTCTGGAGGATTCCAGGCAGCTTAGGGACAAGATGAGATTCTTTGAGCATGAGCTTTTAGGAAATCATCATATTGATCCTAATTTATATGTAGAATACGATGTAAAAAGAGGTCTGCGTGATTCTGCAGGTAAGGGTGTTCTTACCGGTCTGACTGAAATTTCTGATGTAAATGGTTATAAGCTGGTCAATGGACGCCGGATTCCTGCAGACGGACAGCTTTTTTACCAGGGCATCAATGTAGAGGATATTGTTGCTGGTCTGAACGGCAGACGTTACGGCTTTGAAGAGGTTATTTATCTGCTGATCTTCGGCAAGCTTCCCAACAGAGATGAACTGGCCAGATTTTTCGATGTTATGGGAAACATGGAGGAGTTGGGCGGTCGTTTTGTCCGTGATGTGGTTATGAAGGGCACCAATGCCAATATTATGAATGCCATGCAGCGTTGTGTACTGGCCCTGTACACCTATGATGACAATCCGGAGGATATTTCTCCTGAAAATGTACTGCGTCAGTCTCTGGAGCTGATTGCCAAGCTTCCTGAAATTGCTGTTTATTCCTATCATGCATACCGTCATTTCCGTAAGGATGAGACTCTGTTTATCCGCAATCCACAGAGAGGTCTTTCCCTGGCTGAGAATATTCTGCTGATGCTGCGTCCGGATGGACAGTATACAGAACTGGAGGCTAAGGTTCTGGATATTGCACTGATTCTCCATGCTGAGCATGGCGGTGGTAATAACTCCACCTTTACTACTCATGTGGTAACCTCCTCAGGTACGGATACCTACTCTTCCACTGCTGCTTCCATTGGCTCCCTGAAGGGTCCCCGTCACGGTGGTGCCAACCTGAAGGTCCAGAATATGTTTGCTGACCTGAAGGCTCACGTACAGGACTGGGAGAATGAGGATGAGCTGGCTGATTATCTCCAGAAGATTCTGAATAAAGAAGCCTTTGACCGTGCAGGACTGATCTATGGTATGGGTCATGCGGTCTATACTCTCTCTGACCCTCGTGAAGTGATCCTGAAGCGTTTTGCCAAGGCTTTGGCTGAGGAAAAGGGCATGACTGCGGAGTTCGAGCTTTACAACAGGGTTGAGGGGCTGGCAGGCAAACTTATTATGGAACACAGAAAAATATTTAAAAATGTGTGCGCAAACGTAGACTTCTACAGTGGCTTTGTTTACAGTATGCTGGGAATCCCTCAGGAACTGTTTACACCAATTTTTGCCATTGCACGTATGCCTGGCTGGAGTGCCCACAGACTTGAGGAGCTTATAAGCGCCAACAAGATCATCCGTCCTGCTTATAAATATGTAGGAGAACATACGGATTTTATACCATTTGAGGAAAGATAAGTACTCTCTTCCAGACCCAGGGCTTAGAGCATGTTTGAAAAATCATTCACACAAGCTCTAGAGAAAAAAGACTTATTATATAAGAAAGTGGTCTGATTTTACTCATTATAAAAGAGATAAATGCAAACAATTATAAGCATAGATATGTTTATAATGTGTTTGCATTTATTATTTTATAAGGGTATAATTTAAAAAACTAATGTGCCGGATACTTTTGTCTATTTGATTTTATACAGGAGGGACACTATGAGTAAGGAACAGATTGCAGTTGCAGAATTAATTTTTAATATTATTCTGGGCAAGACAGGAAGCGGGCGTGTGGATTATTTTCCTCAGAAACAGAATTTTCCCTTTGATGCCCCTTATGAGCAGCCCTTTGAGCGGGCGACTCCGGAGAGCCAGGGAATTTCCTCTGAGTATCTTGCAGCCCTGATCCGAGAGTTGCACCATGCAAAGGGCACGGAAATGCATCACTTCATGGCTCTCCGCCACGGAAAGGTAATCTGCCAATGTAATTTTGCGCCTTATCCCGGAGGCATGTGGCACATTACCCATTCTATGTGCAAAAGCATCACTGGAATGGCTATAGGACTGCTGATTGAGGAGGGGAAGCTTCGCCTGGATGAAAATATTTATGATATTTTTCCTGACAAAGTCAATTCCCTGCTGAAAATTTTCCGGCCTGTGATCACAGTGGAAAATCTCCTGACCATGTCCAGTGGGATCACCTTTAATGAATCCGGTATTGTATCCGGCAATGACTGGGTAGCCAGCTATCTGAATTCTACAGTAAACGGAACTACCGGCCAGATTTTTCAGTACAACAGCCTGAACACCTATATGCTGTCTGCCATTGTCACAAAGCGCACTGGGGAAACCTTGACCGAATATCTGAAGCCACGGCTTTTTCAGCCTCTGGGAATCACAAAGTATTTCTGGGAAACCTGTCCTGCCGGGATTACAAAGGGCGGCTGGGGGCTTTTCCTCTGTGCAGAGGATATGGCCAAGCTTGGACAGCTTTATCTCCAGAAGGGGAAATGGAAGGGAGAACAGATCATTCCGGAAAGTTGGGTGGAGGCTTCCACCCAAAAGCGTTGGGAAACTCCTGATGATACCTATGGTTATGGTTACCAGCTGTGGATGGAGCAACGTCCCGGAAGCTTCGAATTCAACGGAATGCTGGGACAAAATGTGGTAATCTATCCGGATATGGATATGGTCCTGGTGACCAATGCAGGAAATAATGAATTATTCCAGGACTGCATTATGCTAAATATTATCCGGAAATATTTTCCGCCGGAATATGCTCCTGCTGATACACTTCCTGAGAACCGGGCTGCTGCCCTGCTGCTGAAGCGGTTGTGCGGAGAACTGGAGCAGGGAATGGAGCTGACCCGCCCTATTCTGCGTGGGGGCTGGAAAAAACGTCAGCTGCGCAGAAATAACAGCTGTTGTGAAAAAGCCCACTCTCCTGCTTTCTTTGAGAAATTCAGGCAGGAACTCCATGGTCGGACCTATGAAATACGCCAGCAGAGCATTGGCCTGTTTCCGCTGTTTATGCAGGTCTTCCATAATAATATGACAGACGGCATCCGGAAAATTTCTTTTTCCTGTGAATCTGGGATTTTCTCTGTGTCCTTTCTGGAAGGGGAAGAAATTCATACTCTGCCTGTAGGCTTCCGCCAGGCTGCCTTGGGCACAGTTTCCATGCACGGAGAAAATTATCTTGTAAGCACACTGGGAGAATTTACCAGAAACGAAAACCAGATCCCTGTACTGAAGTTGGAGATCACCTTTGTGGAAGAATGCGCGAAACGGCTTTTGTCTGTATTTTTCCACAGTGAAAAGGAAATTGAGCTTCGGTGGAAAGAAACTCCTGGCAAAGGGATGATTTTGGAAGGCCTAAGCTCTATCACTGAAGAACTGGCCGCCAAGCTGCCCAACAGCACCCTCCTGGGCGAAAACGCCAGAGACCTGGCAATCAGGCTCATGGAACAGACCATTGAGCCGGTTTGTTGGGGGGATTTGGAGATGGAGGATGAAAGGAATGTGCAGGAAGATGATGTTATTGCCGAAAATAATGGAGAATTCGGGAACGGTATTGTGTGATATCAGATATTTATAAGAGCAGAAAAATACATTAAATGTATGTATTCAAAAAATATCGCCTCTTTTCATGTGCGTGAAATAGAGGCGATATGGATTTTATCTACAATTGCTCATTTTGTAATTTTCTTTCATGAGCAGTCTTTTTTAAGAAGGTAACTTTTCGCAATCTTTATCGAATTTATTTATGTGGGCACTTTGCATATGTAATTGTATTATTATATTTAGCATTAGCTAAATATCCACATCTTGTGCATCTTTGGCAAGTATAAGCTATTACAGTACAACCACCCGAACTATTTTTGCTATGTTTTGTCAAATATCCATCTACCATATTGTGTCTACATAAAACTCTATTTGTATCAGCTGGTTCACTCGCATATAAAACATTTCCATTTAAATCAATAAATATCATATCACTTTTCGAAAAATCCAACTTATCAATATGCAAATCTTTCACAAATTGCATATCTCCAACATAAGCTTCCGTATCTGAAACAAAATTTTCAACTGTAGAATCCGACCACTGCATTGGCTCATAAGCCAACACCGTCCCTGCGCTTGCTGCAATAGTCAATGCAGATACCATTGCAATAATCCCTTTTCTCATCCATCCGTTTTTTCTTTTCTTCATCATGTAGTTGATCCTCCTCTTGATCATTTTTCCCTCACTGGAAAAGTTATTTTTCCATACAACCGGAAGTTTCTCCCGGACTGGGGTCGTAGTTACCAGCAGCATGGCATAGGTTTTTACTATATCCTTTGAATAGCCAAGCACTGCTGCATCATCACAGACAGCTTCTGCAGTGATCCGATAAAGGAACAACAACAGATATGCCGCCGGATTCATCCAATGGATGCAAAGAACGATCAGGCATAAAAGTTTCACCAGATTATCGCGATTTTTCAGATGTGTATATTCGTGCTGATATACCATAGAAAAATTCTCAAGTTCTGTAAAGCTTTCAGGTATTATGATTTTCTGACGGAAGAATCCCACTGTACAGGGACCGCAGCTTCCATCAGGTACAACATAATAGACCAGCTCCATTTCCGGCTCATCTACATAGTAGAAAACGGATCGATTGATTTTCCTAACGATTTTACGATATTTTATAAACTGATACAGGGCAAAGAGAATCACAATGCCTGCCCACAGCAGAATGATAACTGAAATCCATCTGGGGAACCACACATACTCATTCCCATGTCCAGGCAGGAAATCCATGGAATGGGACAGATAAAGCTGTGTCTCTTCGCTGAAAACAGGTTCCGGCAGAATATTCATTGGTAAGAGAAATCTCACCAGCTGTACCGGAACCAGGAAAAAGAACACTCCGGCCAGCAACAGTTTCCTACCCCAAAGGAAATTATAAGAATCCCTCTGGATCAGAAATAATAAAAAACAAAGCAATACAGGAATACTTCCTGCAATTGACATACATACAATTAAATCCAAAACCGTTCACATCATTTCTCTTTAATGTATTTGATCAGGGAATCCTTCTCCTCCTCTGTAAGCTTCTGATCAGAGTTCAGGGCACTGACCAGCATAGACAAGTCCGTAGGCACAGCTTTGTGGGCGAAAGGATTCTTCTGTATATTTTCCCTTTTGGGGGATGTGGGGGAAAGGCTTTCCAGCGCTTCTCTTTCTACTTCGGCTTTCCTCTGCAGCTGCTCATAGAGCCAGCGGTTTCTCAGTCCCAGGAACAGCATAGCTCCCGGATATAATACTGAGACTGCTGCTGCACAGATCATATAACCTGTCAGCGCTTTTACATTATCTACAGGCGGTTCGCTGATAAAATTAATAAATAAGCATCCCGCAGAAAATATGGTAAACAAGACCCAGCAAAGGGTCTGTATTTTTTTCTTCATTTATATCTTTATATCTCCTGATTTATGAACTGAACTTAGTCTACCATAATTTGACATTTTTCACAACTGCATTTCCCAAATTTGTCCGTAAACTTGTCGACATTCTTCGAGACTTTTCGCAAGGTCAAGATGGTCAAGCGGATATTCGCAATTGAAGCAGGGGGGGCTTCCTTGATTCGGTCAAAAGAAGCAGGGGTAACCCCTGCTTCCTGAAATCACTTATGCAGAAAGGAAAAAATCCCTTTCTTTTTTTCATATGGTTCTGATGTGATCCCTTTTACCTCATAGCCGGTTGCGTTGATGGCAGCCTTTAGTGCAGCTTCTTCAAGGGGCTGTTGGGAGAGAATCACAGTTTCTCCCTTTCCATGGGAGGATGTGACCTTGTCTACCTGGCAGGCCTTCCGAACTGCATCATTTACATGGGATTCGCACATTCCACACATCATTCCCTCTACCTGTACTGTTGTTTTTATCATAATAAGGTTCCTCCTATCTAGTACATGGGTTTCGCTGTACTAGTAAATGGTTTTCTATGTACTGGCAGCCTGTGCAAGGGCCTTACGGATTGCATTCAGAATTCCCTCTGAGGAATAGGTGGCTCCGGATGCAGCATCGATTCCCTCCGGAGACTGATTTGCAGTTACCTGAGGCAGGATGGTATTCCAGGCATAATCAAAGTATTCCGGGGAATCCCCGTTGCTCTGCTCTATGGAAACAATCTGTCCTCCTGAGATGGTCACCGTAACATTAACCATTCCCTCAAAGCCATAGCTGGATGCTGTATAGGTTCCGTCTATGTATCTGCCCTCAGGCTCCGGCACTGCGGTTGATTCCGGTGTGGGGCTTGCTTCTGGTGTGAGGCTTGGCTCCGGCGTCTGGCTTATCTCCGGAGTTGGAGTTACTGTAGGTGCCGGGGTGATTGTAGGTGTTGGAGCTGCTGTAGGTGTGGGAGTTATTTCCGGTGTTACCGTTGGCTTTGTTTCTCCCTTTTTCGCCTGCTTCAGAATGTCCTCGAAAGCCTCCAGGATTCCCTTAGAAGAATAAGTGGCTCCGCTGACAGTGTCAATGCCCTCTGCTGCCTGTTTTTCCAGAATTTCTCCCTCCAGCTTATCCCAGGCCTTTTGAAAAAATGCAGGTGTATCTGTATTTTCCACCTTCAGGGAAGTGATCACTCCTTTTTTGATCTTTGCAGTGAGAGTGATGGTTCCGCTGTAGCCTTTGCCTGTACCTGTGTAGGTGCCATCCTTATAAATTTGCTCTTCCCCTGGTTTTGGGGTTGGAACCGGTTTTTTGGTGGGCTTTGGCGTTGGCGTAGATGTGGGGGTAGGAGTAATCCCTGCCTGGTTTCCTGAAGGAATTGCCTGGGACAGGGCATTCTGCACTGCCTGGATAATTCCGTTTGAGGAGTAGGTCGCTCCGCTGACAGCATCCACATTTGGGGTCTGCCCTGACAGGATTTTGTTGATCACACCCTTGGCATTTGCAAAATATGCCGGAGTTTCAGAAGAAGCATCCAGAATATTGATTGCTGTGATCTTGTGTCCGGAAACTGTAACCTGTACGGTAACAGTACCCCCAAAGCCTGTGCCTGAGCCAGTATAAGTGCCGTCCACATATCCATCTGCCGGAACCGTAGTGGTAGGTGTAGTGGTTGTCCCTGCTCCCCCTGCCGATGCACTGCCATTTGCAGCAGCTCCGGAAGTGGTATTTTTTTTGGTACCGGTTTTGATTTTACTTGCTTTCTTTGCCTTTTTTGATTTCTTTTCTGCTGAAGCTTTTTCTTTTTTGGAGGAGGCATTTGTGTTTCCCCCCTCCTCTGTGGTTCCTGTCTGAATCAGTTCTTTAATCTCCTTGACAGACATAACACTGTTATCAGATACTGCTGCTGTTTCTACAGGGCTTTTTTCGGCCTGATAGCAGGTAATGCAAACTGCGGCAAAAACTGCTGCTGCCGGAAGAAGCTTCAGCCAGGGTTTATAATTCTTGTCCATAGATTATTTCACAGTTACCTTAAATGTTTTGGACACGCCATTGCAGGTTACTGTGATCTTGGCTGTACCCTTTTTGATACCTTTTACTGTTCCATTGGAAGATACTGTTGCAACTTTTTTGTTGCTGGATTTGTATGTGATCTTTCCGGATGGAGTTGCTTTTGCTGTGATTCTTGTTGTTTTTCCTACTTTTACAGATGCAGATGTTTTTGTCAGCTTCAAGGTAGGGTTTTTAACGGTTACTGTGTAGGTTGCTTTTAAAGATCCGCTCTTTGCAGTGATGGTTACCTTTCCTGCTGCCTTTGCTGTTACTTTTCCTGTCTTCTTATCTACAGTTGCAATTTTTGTATTGCTGGAGGTGTAGACAGGTGCTTTTACCTTTCCGGTTACTGTGGCTGTCTGTGCTTTTTTCTGGCCCTTGTACAGAGTTACCTTTGGTTTTGCAAAAGTAAGAGTATCCTTTACCTCAGCCTTTACCAGTGCCTGTACTGCTGCATTCAGATGAGTGGTGGCTTCGTCAGCCTCTGCCTGAGTTGGATTTTCCTTTGCAAGAAGTTCCTTGGCTTCCTCCAGCTCTAACTGCATTGCTTTCCAGGAATCTGCTGTATAATCTGCCTCTTTTAATGCAGATGCCTGCTCTACTGCTGCCTTTAATGCTGTTGTGTCAGCAGCTCCTGCTTCCGGTTTTACAATGTTTGCATCTGTTGCATTAACTTCAAATACAGTATCTGCATATCCCATTGCATATACAGTCAGCTTCCACTTTCCTGTACCGTCTGTTCCCTTTGGCAGCTGGCAGCGGTAGGAATCTGTCAGGCCAAGCTGGATTCCCATTGCCTTGTGCATCCAGTTATCTGCTGCGAATTTTGTTCCGTAGGATGCCAGAACCTTATCACCATTTCCATAATAATCCCATCTTACAGCATACATTTTAGCGCCAAGAGCTCCATATCCGTCACCGGTAATATCTACTCTCAGGAATTCACCGTAGCTTCCGCTTGCTTCTTTTACTGTTGCGGTAACATTAGATGCTGTCTGGAGTGCCTGATCTTTAAGTCCGGAACCAGTACCCTTTGTTCTTGTCTTGAATGTAAATGTTCCATCAGAACCTTTTACAGCTTCTTTTAATCCATTGGTGTCAGCAGTTACATCTGCAACTGCACTGTAGGATTTTAAATTATTTTCCCCGAATCCACCGGTAACTGTACTTCCGTCCTCTACTACCTTGAACTGGGATTTGAAAGCTTCATAATCTGCTGCCTTTACTGCAACAGGAACATATTTCAGGCCTACGATGGTATAGTGGTCAAATTCCACAACACTTCCATCTGCCTTTGTGATCTGTCCTCTCTCCGGCTGGTTCAGCTTTACTATAGTTCCGTCAGTAAGTACTGCATCGTTTGCTGATGTCCAGTAGGAAATCTCATAGGATCCGCCGTTTTTATCATACATGATTGCTTCACACTGGTAGCTGCCTCTGTGCAGGCCATGGTTCACAGTTGCTCTGGTTACTGTGTCAAAGCCACCCTTGTCTGTTTCCCCATGTCCGTCTGCTGTTGTATTGGAGCTGGTGTTTGATGCATTATAAACTCCCTCAGATGCCCAGTACTGCTCCCAGGTCAGGCCAGCATAAACATACTTGCAGCCTTCCTCTGCTGTTGCTGCAAATTCATCCTCTGCAGCCTGCTGTTCATCTACAAAAGGTGCTTCCTCTTCCCCTGAGAAATCATCTCCTGTCATTTCCTCATCTGCTGCAAAATCCTGTCCCTGGGCTTCTGTAACAGTTTCAGCTGTAAAATCCGCAGCCATAACCGGTAATCCGGAAACCATCATTGCTGCACTTAAAATTGCAGGTGCTGCCATCTTAATTAAATTCCCTTTGCGCATACCTAAAATCCTCCTGAATATAATTTAAAATATAAAGTGATCTTATTCGCTTATGGAATAAGTATCTTTCAGTAATTGAAATCTTTCCTTCATGCCTTCTGTGAGCCAGACATGTCCGGAATCATCTACAAACATCCCATCTGCATGGTATTTTTCCAGAAGCTTTTCTCCTTTTTCCTTTCCCAGTACAAAGCATGCAGTGGAAAGTCCGTCTGCGTCCAGGCCATTGTCACATACCACTGTTACAGAGGTAAGGCCGCTTCTGGCAGGATAGCCTGTGGAAGGATCCAGTATATGATGATAGCGGACCCCGCCTTCTATAAAATATTTCTCATAATCTCCGGAAGTGGAGAGAAATTCTGTGCCCTTTAAAGCTACTACTCCAAGGTAATCTCCTTCTGTATCTCTGGGATCTGTTACAGCTACCTGCCAAGCTGAACCGTCAGGTTTGCTTCCATAGCTCATTACGCTGCTGCCGCCCAGATTCAGGATCATACCGGAAACCTCTTTCTCTTTTTCCAGAACCTGTTCTGCTGCATCGCAGCCAATCCCCTTGCCTGCTGCCCCAAGGTCCAGTGTCATGCCGGCGGGCAGGGTAACCTTATTTCCATCCAAAGTAATCTTGCTATATCCTACATTCTTAAGCAGGGTGTTTAATTCCTTTTCCTCAGGAATATGAGGATCTTCTCCGTCAATATCCCAGAGACGGATGATTTTTCCCATGGTGGGATCCATAGCACCCTCCGAAGCATCAGAAAGCTCCAATACCTGTTTCAGATAAGCTGCCGTTTCCTGAGAAACGGTCACTGTACTGCCGGCATTCTGGTTGATCTGATAGATCTGTGAGCCTTCCTCTGTCCAGGAGATCCAGTTCTCTTCCACGTTTTTTAATGCCTCGATCACATCTGCCGTAATATCCTCACCTGTTGTGTAAAGAGTCTCTGAAACTACAGTATCCATTGCAAAATCTGTTTTGGTATAGGTATTGATTTCAGAAGCTCCCCACAGGGACTGGGAGGTACAAGAGAGAGAGGTTATCACCATCAGTCCCAGTACAAAAGAATGTCTGTATGTCATATATGTTCAAATCCTTCATCTGTTTTTTGTTATTCAAAACTAACTCTATAAACTATAACACTGTACATTTTCTGTGTCTACCCAATCAGTTAGTGCTTACTAATCAAAAATTCTCAATAGCCTAAATATTGAAACATTTTATCAATACTGAAGTCTTTTGGTTTATAATCTGTTATTTTATTGTATTGATCTCTCCCATATGGATATTCTGTCTGGGGCAGGCTGCAGCGCAGGCATGACAGCAGATGCATTCCCCTGAATGTGCAGTATCACCGTCAATATCCAGGTGTGCGGGGCATCTCTTTTTGCAGAGTGTACATTTGGGGGCACAGTTTGGACGATTGCGTTTAAAAAGTGCTCCCGGAATAACCGGCATCATTGCAAATACTGCTCCCATGGGGCAGAGAAACTGGCAGAAAAAGCGTTCCTGTGTACACATTCCCACCATGATCAGAATCAGCAGAACTGTTCCCACAAGATAAGCAGTTTTCGGCAGCTTTCCTGCAGTAACCATGGAAAACACATCCCAGGGACTCATTCCCTGTAATTTAGAATAGAATCCTGTCATGCAGGAAAGAAGTAGAAATGCAAGAATCACATATTTTACTTTCTGCAATCTGTGTACCCATTTCTCCGGATATCCATGCTTTTTCTTTTTTCCAAAGCATTTCGCACGGATAAACGCGGTAAGCTCATACAGAGCATCTCCCAATGAGCCAAACGCACAGGCATAACCGCAGAAATGACGCCCGAACAGAATGGTAATGATCAACAGTAATGCCGTAATATTCAGAAAGGAGTTCCAGGTTACCGTCTGCTGCCCTCCTATTGCCAGAAAGACAGATTTAATCCCTGCAAAGGCTGTGGAGAAAAGAGAAGGGGCTGCAATAAAAAATATAAGCTGTATGGCGGCGCGGATCAGACGCACCTTTTGTTGTCTTTTTTTCATGGATTTTCCGCCTTTGACAATGCATCGTTGACTGCTTCCAGAATACCGGTGGAGCTGAAGGTTGCTCCTGAGATGGTATCAACATCTGTGCTCTGTTCGCTGATAATGCTGTTGATTACATTTTCTCCCTGGGACAGATAGGCGCTATCCTCTCCCGGTGCACTGACTACACTGACTGCTGTAATGGTATCGTCTTCCAGAGTTACCTGGACAGTGATGGTTCCACCGTATCCGGTTCCTGAACCTTCGAAGGTGCCATTTTTATATACATTGTCAGAATCATCGGTTTCTTCAGAATCTGCCTGATCTGCATTTTCTTTATCCTCTGCAGAATCCTTTTCAGATTTATTATCAGCTTCCGAAGATACATCAGAAGAAGCATTACTTTCTGCTGCTGTTTTCTGTTCCTCATAAGTTTCCTT
>OLPO01000867.1_pt1 | contig 22633 bp, 20 predicted proteins | sample 1672831 | NCBI WGS metagenome assembly OLPO01 (sample SAMEA3136728, study PRJEB25190) | human gut metagenome
TTTTCCCTTTGAGTCATTATTTTTTTACTTGTTGCACTTATATTGTAAATTCAAGGTAATAAAAAAACACATCACTTTTTATAAAGCAATGTGTTTCCTCAATCAAAATATTAATATGTTGATGTAGTTCCAGCATCTTCGTACATATCACCGTTGATAACAAGTTCTTTGGTAACAGTTGTACACCATTGAGTACCGTCAACACCTCCTCCGTATATATCAAATGCGATTACGTGACGTCTTGGCTCACTCCCCGTACCGCTTAAATATATATCTGTATATATCATTTTCTGACCTACAGCACTATTTGTCGGTGCAGAAAATTTAGCTGTTGTACTGTTACCGGATACTTTGTCAAGCAATACAGTACTGTCTTGAATGAAATCACCGCCAAAGGTATGTGTTGTCCATCCCATTCTTACTGCTACTTTTGTAGGTGGCTTTGGTTTTGATGTCGGTGTTCTTGATGTACTTAATCTGTGATCGCAATTACCCTCTTTATATTTTGCCACTTGTCTGTAACTTACACTTGTAGATATGTCGGTTGTAACACCATATCCGCTTTTAAGTGTTGTTGGTGATACATCAACACTATCTACTTTTAATTTAGCCTCATACACATAATAGTGGTAACAAGTATGTTTCTTATTGTCACTGCCTGTGTAACTGTGTTTCTCTCGTTCCTCCCATTGTATTGTATTTTCTTCACTGTCGCACATAGGCGGATCAATCGGAGTTGTTGCCGGCTCATCGTCACCGTTGTTATCATCGTTTGGTTTTGGTGTCGGCGTTGGTGTCGGACTAATGTCATCACCTCCACCGCCGTTGTCTTTGGTACAACTTATAATCAAAACCAAAATAGGCTTAGTTCCCGTAACACGAACCGAAACATCAGGATCAGGATTTTCTTTTTCTTCTTCGATTCTGCCGGTTAAATCTTCAACGACATACTTCTTAACAATCACCTGTGGCTTAGGAGGGTCAATCGTGTATTTAATTATATCTTCATCGTCAGGTGTAGTTAATACTTTACCCTTAATTTCTTCTGTTTTTATGTCTTCACCTGTATCTATATCAACATACCTTACTATTAATTTAGATTCAACAAGTAATGGCGTTACATAAACGTCAAGTATTTTGTGCTTTATTTCAGGATCAAATGCCACATTTGCAATAATGCTTGAATCAACACCTAAGATTTCATTGTTATCCGCACGTTTTACATCAAAATGATTGTACGCATAACCGACATCAAAATTCATATCATTATCAACATACGCATATCCCGACTTATCCGCCAAGACGTACATTTTACCTACTGAGCTACTGCCATAAGCAAAACTATCTGTATTCTCAAGTATTACATCACCTGTTACATAATTAATAATACGCTTTGTGATTTTCATACTGTTGTCAACTGCAAGAGAAACTTTAAACGGAAACTTAAAATTATAACCGACTGCTCCGCCGTAGCTGTAGTACCAAGAATCATTTCTCTTTTTAAATTGCTGTCCGATACGAATAAGGTTACTGTCGAGAGTATCACTTTCAACTGTACCTGCCCACGTTCCCTCTTGATTTATTTCTCCTGCCTCAAAGTTTGGATAAACCATATTGTTCGGTATTTTTCCTTTTTCTAATATATCACCGTAACCAAAGCTTTGACCGTAAATATATTTAGGATCATCACCCTCAACTACTTCCAATGCTCCGTAATGCTCATTAGAACCGCCGTTATATCCCCACATAGAAAATATAACGGAGCTGTACGGATAACGTGCTTTAGGCAGTTGCTTATATGGCATATTAGGCAAATATGGATCTGTACCTATATTATTTTCGCTTTCTGTTAAATGAAATTTAGGACTGAATTTCATTTCAATTTTGCAAGTATCACCGTCACGATATACACGATAACCTATATCTCCGTTAAATAGTGTTTTTGCTTTGTCTAAATTTGATTTTCCTGTAACGTCTGCGTCAATATCAAATTTTAATTTCAAATCAGGTACATCTTCATCAACATGGTCGTATATGTATTGACGTATATTTTCATCTTGAATGTTTGCAACATCAACACTTGCTACTATATATCTCTGATCTATATCTCCCGACCAGATTCTTGTAACATCTTCATCCGATAATTCATCACCATATGCACTTTTCCATATTGCACTGTTATTTGCGGGATCTGTTTTATTTACATATCGCCAAAACGGAATATTTCCATCCACGATTACAGAATTAGCATCGGTGGTTTCCATATCTCTGTTCCAAGACCAATCCACTTTTGTGTATCCGTCAAGTTCATCCGCATTCACAATCAAGCTTGAGGTTATGGCCGAAAATATTACGGTCAACACCATTGTTAAAAATATTATTGTTTTTCTTTTCAATATAATCACCCTTTCTTGCACTAAAAAAGAGTGCAGTAGCTACTACACTCTTTACATTTATATAACTTTTGATAAATAATGTTGAATCTTGTATTTTTTTGATATATAATATCTGTGTCGGAGTAATCCGATATTAAAGGTAAGACTTCTTAACGGTGTTTACACCGGCGGTTATGCCCACTTTTATATTCACAGGCTTTATGCCGAGTCTATGAAAGGGGGAATGCTTATGAAAAGTAAGCATATTGCTACATATGGCAAAGAAATTGCTTGTTGCAATTTTAGTTGTTATCATTTTCTTGATAACTTTCGCTATAAACGCACAATAGCCGCCCCTCTGGCTCAGGAACGGCTGTTGTAAAACAACTTAACTCTTGGGCATGAACCGTTTGAGGTCTTGCCTTTTCTATTATCATTATATATCTATTATTTCATTTTGTCAATGATTAATACAATACTTTTTACCATTCAACCGGATATGCTATTTCACCATCAAAATCTTTGATATAATCTTTATAGCCTTGACCTTGTACCCACTCAAAATTATCGTGCATATTATTAAATGATATTACTGGTTTATCACGTCTTGTATAACTTAAAGCGTTGCAGTAATCTATATTTATCATAGATGTAAATGAACTTGAATCTTTAGGACAAATGCAAACACAAATATTGCCGACGTATTTTATTCCTGAATATGAATACTCTCCGGGTCCTGTTATATTAATATACTTCACGTTGTAACCATTAAGTGTCGTTCCACCATTTTCGTCTTTTGCATATTCTTCTTCGCCATCCCAATAGCTAAAACTTATCACCCATCTTTGACTTTCAGGAAGATAATCAGGAACTGTAAGAGTTACTGTATCTCCATCGTATCTGATTGACTGCAATACCAAATCTTCAAACATCATAGCCTTTGAACGACTTAGGCAATAATCAGAAGGAGTTCCACCCAACTGTACAGATTCGTTATAGTTTGCTTGTGATATAACATCGTGGTCTGCAATGCTCACTTGATACTGTTCCGGAACATCAGTTCTCAAAGGCTCTGTAAATGTAACTTTTCTTCCGAAGTAATCATATAACGTTTCATCAGCATTAGGACGTTCTGCTTTATCAATTAATCTTACAAGCACCGATGAAGCCTCGGCTCTTGTCAAAATACCGTCTGCTCGGAAAGTTCCGTCCTCATAACCGCTTATAATGCCTTTACCGTATGCTTGTAAAACATATGACTTATACTTGTCCTCGATGTTGGCATAATCTTTCAACTTCGCCGCATATGCAGATGTATCGGCAATCTTTTCTTCTTTCAGATATTCAAATGCTCTTGTTGCTATCTTAGCCATATTTCCACGAGTGCAAGGCAATCCGTTATAACGGAAGTCTGTATCTTCTTCAGTTATAAGTCCCATTTCCATAGCTTTATCAAGATAAGGTTGAGCCCAACTGTCCCAACAGTTTTTCCAAGAACGTTTTGGTTCTGTATTCTCTCCTGTTGCTTCAGGTTGCTCACCGACTGTCAAAGCAACAATCGTTTTCACAAATTCCTCTTGAGTAATCTGATTATCCGGGCGGAATGTATTATCCTCATATCCGGCAAAACCTTTAAGTTCAGAAATTTTATTTACATAGCCTGTATACCACGCATTTTCCGGTACATCAGTATATGATGCTGCCATAGCTGCCGATGACGCACTAACCAATGCCGCAACTGATAACATAACTGCTAATATCTTCTTCATATTAATCGCTCCTTTCAAGCTCTTATCTTTCTTTTTCTAACTATATTATACCATATTTAGAAATGTATGTCAAGTTCATTTTCTACATTTTTTTATCTTTTTCTACAAAGCCATTATTGCACCTATTGCTCCGAAAACCGTCACACTCCATTTGCGTTGTACATTGCTGATTAGCTATCCCTTTTGATGTAAGTTCAATTTGTTTTTCTGACATAATCTTTATCAAATCATAAAGCCGCTTTAGCTCTATGCACACAACAACATATGTAGCTATCGAAAAAACAGTTATCATCATTAGTAATATTAATATAAACATTATATACTTCTCCCCTTATTTATTTTCGCTTGATATTTCACCAACTTTAATTTCTATTTTCTTACCGCAATAAGGACAAATATTAATATCTTTATCCGATAAGATTTTACCGCAACTATCACATATATTTTTTAACTTTATCCCACATTCAGGGCAATAGTCAAATTTCTCATTCGTCTTATACTCATAATGACAATTCGGACAAAAATCTTGCTTTTGAGAAACATAGTATTTATACCCTCCATAAATTGAAAAAAATAATGTAAGTACAGATAAATAAATACACATTCCTCCTGCAAATTTTGCTTTGTTAGAAAAGAAAGAAATTGCTTTTATAACAAACAATATACTTAATATTATCAAAATAATACAATAAACTATAGTTACTATAAATTCAATCATTTTAAACCCCTTCTTAGTTACTGTCGTTCGGTATATCACCAACTTTAGTTTCTATTTCCTTGCCACAATACGGGCATTTATCCCCTATATATTCCATACCCTCAAAGCTCCTATGACAATGTTGGCACTCTGTCACGTCGGTATTTATAGCCTGATAATATTGCTTTTGAAAATTAGTATCAAAAAATCCACTCCGATAATACATTATTGTTACAACTATAGTTCCTACAATTAATAATGATCCTAATTCAAAGCAATCTCTTGGTCCCCCTGTAAAACCTAATACAATAAAAATTATTCCTAATACTCCTGTTGCAATCAACATTATAGGCAATAAATTAAATATGTTCATTTTAAATTCCTCATTTCTTTATTTTCATGTTAAAGATAAAAATATATCAATTACAATCATTAACCCTCCTATAGCCCATGCATCCATAAGACAACTTCTATTATACTCTTTGCCTGTTACTATAGAAAGTATTAATATCACAGCCGTCCCAATAAATAGAAATGTAATTATAAACGCCGTACTTTTGCTCATTTTAAGTGCCTCCTACATACTCAAATCATTATTTAAGTTTTTATTATATATACTTGCAGTACCTTGTTCAAAGTGGTACATAAATTCTTTTAACTTTTCACCATTCAAGTCCGAACCGACAAGTGACATAGCTGATGAAACAGGTGCTCTGTCATTTGAATTGAATAATCTCAAAAAACTAATCAAAATATCGAAGTCATTCATAACATTATTGTTTTGAAATTTCTTTAAAAGTGCGTCAGAAGAATATAAATCAGGACGTTTAAAATCCTTATTATTAAATTTATTTCCAAATGGTGTTGTAAATACAATTTTACTGTCATACTTCAAATCTTCATCAGTTGAAAATGTTGTGCTTCCAACCGAAACATTTGTATTTTCATTATCCACCGTATCATATTCTACTGTTTTTTCCCACTCAACTTTATATCCCAACTGCTCCATTTTTGATATAAAATCATCTTTTGATAATGAACATCGACTGCACTGCCATATAGCATTTCGCAATTCAGTTTTATCATTCTTCAAATCATAATATTCATTTAAAGAGTGGAAATCAAGTCCAACATCTTTAAGAATTTCTTCAATATCATGTTTCGTTATAGTTTCGGAAGATATTACTCCGGTAATATTGCTTTGTTCACTTTTCAATAGTTCTACAAAGTCCATTGTACTATGGACTTGTCGCATAAGATTTTTTATATATCTATCAAGATTTATATGTATTTGTTTTTCAATAGTTTGCACATTAAACCAATCATCTTTAGGATTCAACTCTGTATTCAAATAGCTTTTGCCGTTTGGCAAGATAAACAATATATTATCATTGTTCCATTCAACCTTATAGCCTTGTTCTTCTAATTGATGTATAAAGCTTGCTTTTGAAAGTGCATACATTTTTGAATGCCCGACTGATTTCATCAATTCTTTTATGTCACTACGTCTATTCAAATCTTTTTTGATACTATTTATTTGAAAGTCATCATTTACAAAAAAATAACCTCCCATTTTAAATAATGTCTTTCCGGCAATCGTACTAATACTACAACCACTTTTATTCAGCTTTTCAATAAAATCATCAATAGTTTGAGATTGCCACTTTATCCTTGATAAATATATATTCATTTTATTTTCAAAGCATTGTAATACTTTGTCATCAATTCTTTGCGAGTTAATCACTGTACTATTGTCACAAGAAAAGAAGATATATTTATCATTTTCATATGAATACCCATACCCTTTATCCCTCATCATCTCTTGAAAGTCTTTCATAGACTTAGATTTTTTTACACAATCCCAATATGATGAATAAAAATCTTTTTCCGTTCGATTTTTCACAAAAACTTTTTCAAGTTCGTTTGGTGAATATTTTTCCCCTTGATACATTTCGTAATTGCCATATTCAATGCCTTGCCTACTTTCAAATACAGTGATATTTGTTTCATCGTCAAATTCGGCATTCATACCGTTTTTATTTAACTTACTGACAAATTCATCTCGGCTTGTTGAATACTTTAAAGCATATCCCAAGCTTTTGTAAACATCATATTTATCATCATCAATTAAATACTCTCGGTTCCTATCGTACCATTTTTCATATTTCATAGAAGTTTGTTTTTCATCATTGCTAACTATATATGATAGCGGATACTGCTGTTCAACAGATTTAACTCTATCAATAAATTGTTTCTGTATCTTTTTTAATTCTTCCGGTGAGTATGTTGTTGAATTATCTTGAAATTGTTTTTGTAGATTTTCCTTTGTAAACAAATACTTTGGATACATCTTTCGATTACGGCATTTCTGACCGTTTGGAGTAGTAAAAGTTATATACTTTTTATTATCTTCCCAATCAACCGTATATCCCAATTCATTCATAACAGATTTAAACTCATCAATGCTATCGGCTCGCCTTGATGAGTTGACTGTTGCTAAATACAATTCATATTTCCAACTTTCAAATCTGTTATTTATTTCAGAATCAGTCCTTGAGCCTTTATCTTGATTCAGTTCAATTTCCGATAAGTTGTATTTTCGGCATAGGTCATTTGACCTAAGTTTTAAAGATTTTAAATCGGCAGACGTTTGATGCCAACGTTTGCCGTTTTCCAAATTGACCGAGTTAATACAAAAGTGTATATGTACATGGTCTTTATCCTTATGGACTGCATAGACTACTTGAAAATTTTCAAATAATTTATGCTGAAGAAGTTCATCACCTATTTGTTTAGCCAACTCAACAGTAACATCATCATTCACATCAAATGACATCACCATATGTCTTGCCTGTATACCATCCTCCTTATCAAATTCCATCTTTACATCGTTAAATTCGTTAAATGCCTGTTCCCAATCGCAATTAAATCCGCCTACAAGATCAGGTCGAGTTTTTGCCGGCTGTGTAATATAATTCATCAGCTTTTTCAAATTCGACTTAGTCTTGGGCGGATTTTTTATCATTTTTATAATTGCCATTGATATTACATTTCCATATCTTCAATAGTATCGTTTTCCTGTTGCACTTCCTCTTGAAATTTATTATCTGCACAATTTTGTATAGATGATTTTAAAACTTCATTTAATGATAAATCATTTTTAATCCATTCATTATAACAAGCTTCAAGCGGATACTCGTGTTTCAAGAGATTTTTTAATTGGTTTACGCTTAAATCCGTTTCTTTCAAAGCATGAAGCAATTCATCACGCATAGCCTTTCGATAGGACAAATCAATTATTACATCAGGTGCTTTTTCTTTCAAGTCATGAATATATATCTGTTGCTCTGCATCTGCTCTGTCGAATAAAATCTGCGACAAAGCATATTTCTGCATTTTTTCCATAGTAGCTGTCCAACGTCCATTTAATCCAATATTAGCGTTTTCTGTTCGACCCTGAACATTTCCGGCACGTTCTATAAGTTCTTTGCAAGCGTCTTCAAATTCAGGTGTTCCTTTATCAATCAAGTATTGTTTACAACCGGTATCAAGATGTTCAAAAAAATCTTTCACCACACTTTCTTGATTTGTTGCCTGTTCTGTAGCCTGATGAACAAGTTCATATGGGATTGTATTATAAACAACTTGACCGCCGGCTGTTGCGTCAGGATTATAATACATTTCCACAAATTCATCATTTTGCACGAAAAATATATCTACGTTCTCAATATCAATATCACGTACTTGTTCTTCCGCACGAAAATTGTTCCATTTTTCAAGAGGTTCGTCATCTTTATAGACTGTCATTTCCTTTTCTTCTTTATTAACATCAACATCAAATCCGTTATTTTGAATTTGCTCAGATAAATAATCCATTGCTGTACGGATCGCTTCTTCTTCACTTTCCGCATCAATGTAATCATTTACATAATCATCATTTGTCATATTATATTCTTCCAAGTTAAATTCTTCATTCAACATTTCAACATTATTAGTTACTTTATACTTCATAATAAGCGTCCTTTCTACAAATTAATTTTCATTGTTTAGTTTCTTTACGTTCTTTCGCAATTTATTCAATTCTTCCCAAACCTTTGTAATTTCAGATTTTGTATCTTCAATATGGACACATTCTAATTTGCCCATATTGCACAATATCGCAATCTGATTTATATTGATACCGATTTTGCGAAGTTCTGAAGTAAGTTGTTTTATTGACGTACTGTCCAATACTATTATCTTCTGATGAAGTGCTGCTTGTATTACATATTTACTACGTGTCATTCTTAACCGATGTGCTTTTTCATCAATCAATTCTAACTCATCATTTGATATTCTAACGTGAAAATCCGTACTCTTTTTCAAAATATCACCTCTTGTTCTGGGTTTGGGCAACGCCCAATTTTCACACACCTTTACGGTGTGTATTGCCTTTGTGGATACAAAGGCGTATCTTGCCATACCAAAAAGGTATGTAAAATATCAGAAAAGAAAGTCCAAATCAAAAGTAGCGACCAAACATATATTTAGTCATACATATAATAAATCCAAATACTAATAGCAGAAGAAAAGAACCAAATATGCTGCATATCTTTTTCATTTTTTTCTCTCCCTCAAGTATTGAATATACCAAGAGGATATTGCTACAAACACATATGAACATCGCTGTTATAAATAATAGCAACAGTATCTTGTTATCTGATAATTGTAGTAAATCACGCATTATCGCTATCCTCTATTTTTTTGCATATATGCTTTGCATGCCTATATATTTCTGTTTCCGGCGGAAAAAATGCAAGAATCATAGTCATAACTTGTTTTATCATTATGATTTCCATTTCATTGAAATCGACTTTCATAAACTCATATCCTCCTGTATGGGTGTTTGCTCTTCCATAAATGCACATAAATCCTCATTAAAATCTTTATGTGCCGGTTCTTCACGAAAAACTTCATAACCCTTATCTTTGTATTTTTGCATATAACCGACTTTTTTTATTGTTCCGTCGGTGTTATATTCATTTTCCAACACTTTTTTGCCTTGTTCATCATTGTCTGTTGCAAAATGAATGTTTTTTATTTCAGGGTGAAGTGAAAGAAATTGTTGCAAACCCAAATCACTTACACCTCCCAATGCAATTCGCCAATCTTCTTGCCAATCCCACCCGCTTACTTTTGTTAAAGTTGCGTGTGACATTGCATCTATCGGTGCCTCGAAAACATATACACTGTCGGATTTTCCGTTTAACGTAAAGCAATGACGCTTGTCACTGTTTTTTACATCGCCTCTATATGAATTCCCCATTGTATATGTAGAACGGACAGACGCATATCCCGCCTGTCCGCTTTTATCATAACCGACAAACACACAACTGTGTTTGTCATTTTCATATATCTTACGTTCGTGCATTAACTGTGATACAATTTGATTGTCAATGTGACGGGTTTTAACCAAATATGCAAATGCTCTGCGTGAGTCAGAGTTTGCCTTTGGCAGTACCATTTTCCCCTTCGGTATTTGCTTTGCCGGATTATATGTTTGTTTTGGCACTGATCTTTGAATTTCTTCACCGCACAATGACCTTACCGCTTGCTGAAAGGTCCAGCCGTTCTGCTCCATCGCAAAGTTGATTACATTACCGCCTTTTCCAGTTGAAAAGCGGTAATACATATTTTTTGACCGAGTTATATTTAAGCTATGTCCTTTTTGATAAAAAGTATTGTTTCTACCTCTTGTTTCAAATTCCATACCCAAGCTTTTTGCATACTCAAGTAAATCAACTTGCATAGCCTTATTTATCATCTCTTTAGAAACATAGTCTGCCGCCATATCACTCTCTCCTTTCCGGCAATCAAAAAAGGACGTTAAAACGCCCTACATTTCCATATCAACAGCATTAGTTTTATCAGCCTCCAAATCTAACTCATGTTCCAATTCTCTTTGTCGTACTAACGCCGTTTTTAATTCATCATCGTGTTCAAACGGTGAATTTATACTGCTCTTAGCATGGTTATAGTTACTTTTCAAAGTTTCTATATTTCCTTTGTAGATATTCATTTCTTCCTCTATATTATTGACGCAGTTCTCAATTCTCATAGCCATACCTATCGGACTATGACTACATTCAATATTATATGTTTGTTGACCGACTATATTGATATGATACGGCTGTGCCTTTTGAATTTCAAAGCCTTTATACTCACCAAGTACCGTTCCTTCTGTAGATTGTTGAGCAATCTTAATGATTTTTTCACCTGCCTTTGTTCGTTCATCATATGATACTCCGCCGATGATTATATCATTTGATACCGCCATATCTCTCATTGTAATATCTGCCTTTATTTTTTCAATGTATGCCTGTATCTGTTTTTCTCTCATAGGATATTTATTGATTGTATCCTCATACATCAATTTATTTTTTGTAAAAGCAGCTTTTAAAGCACTTAGTTTTTGAACCTTAATGTCAAGTTCCATTTTTTCTTTTATTCTGACATCACCGGTTGCACAAGCCTTTATTTCAGCAAAAGAAAGAACTGTTTCATCAGCATCTTCACAACTTCTCAAGCCTATATCTCCACGCATAACCTGATTTATAAATCTCTGTTTATTCTCAACGATTTGCCACAAGTAAGCGTCAAAGGTATTTTTAACAACGTATCTGTAAATATCAACGTGTTCATTCATGTTTCCTTGCCTTAAGATTCTGCCCTCACGTTGTTCAATGTCTGATGAACGCCATGGGCAGTCCATGTGATGAAGTGCTGCAAGTCGTTTCTGACAGTTAGTACCGGCTCCCATTTTATCTGTCGAACCTATCATAACTCGATAATGACCGCTACGCATTTTTGAAAACATATCGGCTTTTTGAACATCTGTTTTTGCTGTGTGTATCACTGCAATTTCATCTCGCTTTACTCCCTTTTCTACAAGGGCATTTATCAGCCTGCCGTAAGTGGTATCATTTATATCAACTCCATCTTTAGGTGTTCCTAAATCGCAGAAAACAAGTTGAGTACCTCTTGTTTCTGTTGTATTCTTATAGATGTTATATACATTTTCAGCACAAGCTTCAACTTTTCTGCTCATCGGTGCATCATTATCTATAAGTTTAGGATCAAGAGCAAGTTTTCTTGCCTCGTTTGTGATTTTAAGCATATTGTCAATCTCAGGTTCTACCTGTCTATCTCGTATAGCTGCCGCACGTTCAACAAATGTCATCATTATATCTTGCGTAAATTCGTCCGGTTCTAATGCAACATTGTGCATTGTATGTTCCGGAACGGGAAGTTTTAGCATATCGCCTGTTTGAACATCAGTAAAATGCGAAAACATTTTCATCAGTTCCGGCAGATTATCAAATTTTGATAATCTGTTTTTCATTCTGTAGCCTGTACCCTCCGGTGCAAGTTCCAAGCCTGTTGTAATGTTTCCGAACATCGCAACCCAGTTATCAAAGAATCCGAATCCGTTTCGTTCAAGAAGTCCATTATCCAAATATCTTTGCATTACATACATTTCCGTAATACTGTTTGAAATAGGTGTACCTGTTGCAAACACAACACCCCTACCGTTTTGTATTTCAGATAAGTATTTACATTTCCAAAGCATATCCATTGATTTATTTGATGATGTGGTTGATAATCCCGCCACGTTAGATAACTTTGTAGTTATCATACAATTTTTAAACATATGTGCTTCATCCACAAACATATAATCGACACCAAGCTGTTCAAAACAGAATATATCATCTTTAACTTCCTGTGCAGTCAATTCTTCATATTTTGCTTGAAGATTTTTCTTTTTTGTTTCAAGTTGTTTTACCGAAAATCTTCTGCCATCTGCGTTACCTAATTCCTCAATAGCAGCAGTTATCTTTTCAATCTCTAATGAAATCTCATTTGCAAGACGTTCGTTAGATATAGGTATCTTTTCAAATTGTGAATGACCTATAATAACTGCGTCCCAATCTCCCATTGCTATTTTAGAAAAGAAAGCCTGTCTTTTATCTTTTACAAAGTCTTTCTTTGTCGCAACAAGAATATTTGCCCCCGGATAAAGTTGCATAAACTCACTGCCCCATTGCTCCGTAAGATGGTTTGGTACAACTATCATACTTTTTTTTGCTAAACCAAGCCTTTTTAGTTCCATACAACTTGCAGCTATTTCATATGTTTTACCTGCACCGACCGTATGAGCAAGTAAAGCATTTGTATCACTGTACAACACTCTTGCAACCGCATTGACTTGATGTTCTCTAAGTTTTATAGCCGGTGACATTCCCGGAAAAGTAAGATGTGAGCCGTCGTACTGTCTTAAGCGTGTATTATTATATGTTCTGTTATAATAGTCAACATACTTGTTACGAATATCCGGATGCTCCATTACCCATTCCGAAAACTTTTCTCTTATTATTGCTTGTTTTTCTTGTGCTTTTGCAGTTTCGGCTGAATTGACGGTATACCAAACTCTGTCACCATCATCGTGTCTGTCACGCACAACACAGTTTTGAAGATTTAAACTATCTTCCATAATCTCATAAGCATTTTTCCTTGATGTTCCGAACTCAGTTGTAACTTTTAGATTACTGTTATCAGCTTGCTTGTTATATACCGTCCAAGCATTTGTGTAATTATTATATCGGATACTGATACAATATGAATTATAATTGTTTTCTTTTAAATATTCTCTTGTATCAAAAGTGTCATACATAAACTGTTGATAATCTTCAACAGAAATCCATGACAAGCCTATCTTCCAAGGAATATCGACAGCGGTCAATGGTTCAGGCTGAACTGCATTTAACGCCTCTATATTTCTATCATATATGCCGTTATCGTTTAACCTTTTTGCTATTTCAAATTTTTCGACTACATTACCTGATAAATACTCATCAGCCGTTTCGTAGCCGACATACTCATCAGTCACACTGCTGTGTACAGGATTTTTATATATCAATCCATCAAGTTCCTGTATCACTTCACCTTTGCTTTGATGTGTAAGCATGCTGATATATTTTATATCTACTCTGCCTTTTTCCGCTAATGATATTTTTAATCCGTCAATAGCATTATCAGCACTTTCAATAGGTATATACGGACGGATCGTTTGTTTTGAAAACATATCAGCTTTTGTTATATTACCGTCCTCATCCACGTTTTCCAGTGACAAAAGTAACGGTAAATCTACATCACTGGCAAACGCTAATCTATTGCCACGTGAATGTATTGCACCATATTTATCAATATATTTGTCATATGTTGCATTCAATTTCTGTTGTTCGGCTTTAAGTTCTTCCTCTGTACACCCAAAGGTTTGAATATTAATAACTTTTCTTGCTATTTGACGTATATTATTAAGTCCCTTAACTCGTTCTTCTTTTTTACCGTCTAAATCATCAGGAACGGTCAAACTACCGTTTTTATAATAATATATTTTATTATCTTTCTCTACATATGTCAGATTACGCACACTATTCAGATTGACATCAACATTTTGTAGTTCAATCTCATTATGCGTTTCATTATGCGTTTTATTTTCTGATATATGTGCAGATAAATTCATGACTGCCTTATGCAATTTCTCTTGCATATCCGCACCGTCACGTAATTTACAAGTAGTCTCAAATCCAAACCTTGAACTTTTAAGTTCCATATCCCCAAGTATCATCTCTGGATGTGATATGAAATATTTATTAATGTTTATGCCCTCTGCATATTCATCAATATCAACCCATTCAGGGAAGTTATCAGTTCGAATTTCTTCTCTTTTTTGCAAGAATATAATATCGGTTGTAACATCAGTTCCGGCATTTTTAAAGGCATTATCCGGCAATCTTATTGCCCCGACAAGGTCAGCTCTTTCAGCTAAATATCTTCTGCACTTGCTGTCTGCTTTATCAAGAGTACCTTTGGAAGTTATCAGTGCCAATATACCGCCCGGTCTAACTTTGTCAATATTCTTTGCAAAAAAATAATCGTGTATCAGAAAACTGTATTTATTATATACAGTATCATTTACACGATAGTTACCAAACGGAACGTTACCGATAGCAACGTCAAATGTATTGTCATTGAATTTTGTATTTTCAAAACCGTCTATTATTATTTCATTTTTCTGATATAATTGCTTTGCTATACGTCCTGTCAACTCGTCAATTTCGACTCCGTAGAATTTACTGTTTGACATTTTATCAGGAATAAGTCCCATAAAATTACCGATACCACAAGATGATTCTAATATGTTACCCTCAGTAAATCCCATATTAGAAAGAGCCGTATACATTTCTTTGATAATAACCGGTGATGTATAATGTGCATTTAAAGTTGTTGAACGTGCTGCTGCATATTCTTCATCGGTAAGTACAGATTTTAATTCATTGTATTTACTGTGTCTTTCATCAAAGTAATCTGCAAGACCACCCCAACCGACATATTGAGAGAGTATCTCCTGTTCTTCAGGAGTTGCAAGACGATTTTCAGATTCGATTTGCTTTAATGTCTTTATTGCCGTAATATTATCATTAAATTTTTGACTTGGTGTTTTATCAAATTCACTTTCCCTTATCCTATAATTATAGCGTTCAGGTATTTCAGAATTATTTTCAACTTCATTATTTTCAACTTCAACCTTTTCTTCATCTTTATCAATATCTTCTGTTTTGAAAATTTCTGATTTTTGTGGGATTTGCGGAAATTCTTCAGGTATACCATTATTAAGAGCTGCTCTGCATTCATTTGTATGTTTTATTAATTCATTGTAATAATCTATTTCTGCTACATCTTCAGTTGACAATCCTTTTAAAGCTTCATACGCACTCGCTTGTATAATGGATAAATCAAGATGTTGTTTCAAATATTTAATGAATTTATCATATAATTCAACTCGTTCTGCGGCATCAAACTTCATATATCTTGCTGCGGCAATACCTTTGGCACTCTTATAGTAATCCCGCCAAGCTTCAATGTGATTTAATAACGAACCATCACCGTCACCAAAGTCTTGCCTACCCTCATATACATCAAGTTCACCATCAATAATGCTTATAATTTCAAAACCCGTTTTATGATACCATGTACCGTTCCATTCAGGCTTTTCTCTATTTTCATGTATTTCCTTATCTAATTTTTTAAACAGAGCATTTGCCTCTGAAAAAGAATAATAATGATTTTCTTCTACGTCCGGACTTTCGCTCCATACAACTTTAACAACCGGTTCTCCATTGTGTTTTTCTATTTCTGCCATATGAATAGGTGTATAATCTATTTCTTCATTAGCATTTTCAACGGCATTTTCTGTTTCAAACTGCTCTTCATAAATTTCTACGTCGTAGTTGCTTTCAGCAAGTTTCTGCTTATACTGTTCTAAAACAAAATCAGCAAAACCAGTCATTTCTATGCTTTCACCATCAACAACCTTATGTGTTAATTTAATATCCAATATTTCTGCTGCTTTAACTGCTTCATCTCCGTACATTTCGTAGGCACTTCCGACTTTATATAATTTGATTTTATTTTGTTCTTTGAGAACAGGCATTTCATTATTATTGTTATTTTCAACATATCCTGCAATTTCTACATCATGCAGAATATAATCACGCAAAATGCGATCAAACCTCATATTAACTCTTGCCATCATTAAATCTTCACCGGCTTGAGCGTCAAAATATGCCTTTGCCTTTGTTTTATCAACTGTTTTCTTTAGCTCGTCCAATCTACCGAATTCGTTTATGTTATCTTCTTTCAAATTTAAGCTTAACATCATTCTCAGTTGTTCTTCATCAACTCCGAATGTTTCAGCAAAATAATGAGGTTTATCATTTGGAACGTTTTCAGTCTTTGGCTGTTCTTCTATATCAAAATATTCGCCTTTTTGAATTAAACTATCAATCCTTTTTGCAACGTTATTCCACGTCAGTCTAATAACAGAAGAAGGGCGATAAATATCGCCCTTACTGTATGTTATGCCTTTTCCGTTGTATGATTCATCTATCCCATTGATATAGCTTCCACCTATACCATATTCATTAGCTAAAAAAGTCGAACGTTCTGTTATATCATTGTGTTTTTTGAAATAAGCATATATGCGTTCTTTGCCTTCTTCAAAGCCACTGCCTTTTTTTATAAGCTCATTAATTTCTTCGTCTGAAAAACCTGTTTCATCATTTTCTGCCTCAGCAGTTTTTTCATTATTATTAAACAAATCTATTTGCTCATAATCTGATTTTATCTCGGAATTAAAACTATTTCTCGCATTATTTTCTGATCCATTAAATCCGACTGCAATGTTATTTCCTTTGATCTCGTCAACCAATCCATCGCTTTGATTTTCGGATCGTTCAGCAGTTGTTTCACCATCTTCTCTTTCGTCTGACTTGCCTCCACTTGAACCTCTACTAATGTCGGAAACAAATCGCCCTCCTCCAACAGAGTTTGATACCTCTCCGGCTGTTGCTCTTTCATCCATTCCATCAATCTGTGACCGTAGCTCCCTACTGATAGTCTGCGTTCTATCTGTTTCTCTGTCAGGAATGCCTTCGGTGGTAGTTCTTGTCTTACGTTCAGTTGCGTTCTCTTGGCTACTTGTATTAAAATATGCTTGTTCATTTTCTTTTCTCCAATCTTTATATTCTTTATTTTCCCGCTCTATTTTGTGTAATATTTTTGTTGAAATATTATGTGTTTCATTTAATAAAATTGTTCTTTCTTCCGGCATAAGAGAATTGAACATATCAGCTAAATTATTTTCTGTATATGTAACCCCGGCTCTTGCCGATACCAAATACTGAACACTTTTAAACAATATCTCTGAGTTGTCTTTGTTGTGTGCAAGATAAGCTATCATAGAAGAAAGATATTCATCAAAATCTTTATTATTTATACCGTACTTTTGATTGGTATAAGTTATAAATTCATGTGGATCTGAAACAGACCATCTGCCATATTTTTTACCTTGTGTCTGATATGTTTGTGAAATATCAAATACATATTTTATTCTATCATCCTTATATATAATATTTCCTTTTTGCCCCTTATGAATAAAACGATTGTAGTTATTCCATTCAACTAATTCAGCTACCGCTTTTGCTTCCGGTTTCTGCATATATATTGCAATGCTGTTATTAAGGTCATATGTATATGTATTGCCGGCAAATCTCAACCATTTGCTCCATTCAGCATCGGTTGATAATATCTTTTTTAAACCATCATTAACAAGAGTCTTATATTTTTCTATTATAGACATTATCTTCTGCACCTCCGAACAATTTTAAAAAATTCTACTTTCTACTTCATCACCTATTAATTCTTCAACGGTTTCAATTTGCTCTTTTAACGCATATGATACATATAGGAACAAGCCTACGTCAGCATAATTAACTGCCATTTTATTAACTTCATCACTGTAATCAACGCCCTCATACCAAAATTTTTGATTAAGTAATGTCATAATTATTTCTTCGCTGTTTTCTGCCATTGGGAAAAATTCGCCTTGTATTCTTCTTGCTTCTACACGAGCAATATGCCCATAATACAGCATTTCTTTTACTTCATTGTCTTTATGTCCAGCCCATTCTAAATCTTTTAGTTTTATATACTTTTCCCCCAACTCATCAGTTAAAATGCTTAAATCTCTGTCAAATTCCGTTGCATTCATTTTATTTTTCTCCTTTCCATATTACCTATTCTAATATCAATAACTTTAGGGTCTTTTAAACATCCCTCAACGCCATTCTCAAATAGTTGAGGATACACTTTTCGCATTATTTGATAACTGTCATTCACATCTGCATTAACACATTCGCCGTTATTACATCGCCATAAATGCTTATATATTCTTCGTTCTTTGTTATAAAATTCTTTTGTTGGTGGCTCACCGTCAAAGAATGATGTACCGGAAGTATATCTTTCATTTACACGAACAAATTTTATATTGTGATATGCACATTTTGTTTCCAGTAGTGAATAAAAATATCCGTATGGAATTGTTACATAATCTTTCCTTACAAGCATTTTATACTGTCCGATAAGAAGTGTATCTATTCGATTCTCAATACAGTAAGTAATAATCCATTCACTAACCGACCAAAAATATTCAAATATATGCTCAATAGTTTGTTTGGCAAGCTTATTAATATTATAACTCAATTTTTCCCGTTGTTCAATATCATATGCTTGCTTGAGCTGTTGCCTTAACGGCTGTGTTATTTTATTATACCATTGATTCTCGGCTTTGAGAGTCTTACCTCTTATGAGGTTAGGTTCTTTTCCGATGTTGTTAGTTATAGCTGCAAAGTTATTCATTCCAATATCAATGCTTATTATTCGCATTTACTTACAATCTCCTCTATGCAATGCTTACAAACATTTTTACCGTTGAACTGAATTATATCTTTTGCCTCACCGCAGAATATACATGACGGTTCATACTTCTTTAGAATTATACAATTATCTTCTGTATATATTTCCAATGAGTCTTTAACCTCAATGTCCATATTTCTTCTTAACTCCACCGGAATTACAATACGTCCAAGTTCATCGACCTTTCTTACAACACCTATTGCTTTCATAATTATTTACCTCCTGATTAAATTATAAATTTTCTTTAGTCCAATAAACTTCCCTTTGGGAGTTTATTATATATTTTCTTCAAGCAAATTTTCTACTTGCTCTTTGATTTCTTCAACTGATAAACCGTTGAATTTATCTTTTATTTTCTGCCATACATCTATTGATGTTTCAATTTCTTCTTCAATTACATTTTGCGGTACGTCTGCCGCATAGTATTTTGAAAGGAACTTTGGCTTTAACGTAACAGCTTTAACAGACGGTTTACTGCTTGTTTTAGGCTTTTTATATCGTCCTTCAAACACATCAACAACTGTAACCTTGTTTAACTTACCATTCTTTGATAATTCTCTGAGTTGCTTAGATTTATTGATGTCTAACTTGTAATTAAATTCACAAATTACTTCATCTACTATTTCCTGTTCCTGTTGAGTTAAATATGATAACTCAACTCCGGCATTTACAGCTATTTCATCTTCATCAATTCTTGTTTTTAACTCATAAATAAGGGTATCAATTCTTAATAATCTTGCTATAGTTGCTCTTGATATTCCGTATTTTTCACCTATTGTATCCATTGTAGTCAACTTCTTCTCAAATTGAGAAGAAGTTTCGAAACCCGCATCATTACTAAGGATTTCAAGGTTTTTCTCAATACTTTTTATCAAATCTGAACGCTTCCCTTGTCGCTTATTTACTGCTACATCAAGTGCATATATATGAGCCTGTTCAGAAATTTTCATTTCTGTTATACCACGTTGTTTTGTGTTACTGTCTAACACAATCATCAGTGCGTCATCATCAGTTAAATTACTTAACACAACACATGGCACTGTTTTAAAACCGACTGCTTTGGCACATTCGCAACGATTATGACCGGAAAGAATTTGATAGTTATCGTTATCCAGTTTTCGTACAAGGACCGGAGTTAAAACTCCATGCTCTCTGATACTTTCTTTTAAATCTTCAAAGCGTTCACCGGTATATAATTCAAACGGATGCTGTGGGAAATGCTCAAGCATACTGATTGACAATTCAACACAACCGTTTTCTCTGTCTATATGCTCACCTGATGTTGTTGTCTGTGTTTCAGGTGCAGTCGATTGAAACATATTCATCATTTTTGCATAATCTCTTTTTACTTCTGCCATTTTTATATTCTCCTTTTACCTTATACTTTTGATGATTCCGATTTTAATATCATCACGCATATCAATATCAAATTCATCAATTACAATTAATTCACCTTTTAAGTCTTTTCGTATTTTTGACTCACTGCATATACAAACCGTATATTCCAAAACATAGTTACCCTTATTGTTCAAATTAAATTGTATACGGGTATTTATAAATCCTCTTTTTCTCAACTTGCATACAATTATAGCCACTTGCCGTAAACTCATTCCGCAAGCTTTCGCTATTTCTTTTTGTGATACATAACATTTATTTTTATGATTCTTTCTACTGCAAAGATATATGACAACGGCTACTTCATAAACTGTAAGTTTTTTGTCCAATATATCAGAATGAATAAAAAATCCTTTGTCAATGTTTGTAACACTAAAAAGATTACTGGTTTGGGAGCCATTATCTCTCCATCTTGCTCTGACCTTAATAAAACCTTTTTTTCTCAACGCTTTGATATATTTGTTATACGTTGATACAGAAAAATTGCCTTTTTCCGTTAAGGTTCTTCTTGATGGGAAGCAATCACCTTTTGCATTTTTGTATTTACTCAAAATCGTATACAGTGCTATCTCATACGGATTTAAACACGAAAAGATTTTACTGTCAAGTAATATATATCTTCTCATTTCAAATTCCTTACTACTATTTCGCTTTACCGAAAATACATTTCTTACCGGAAACATAAGTTGATGTTAGTTCACCACATTATGCCAAACAAACACGACTACTGCTCTACCGGCAGATTCCGCAAAATGTTTCGCATATCCCCCTAATCGACGGAACACTGTCTTTGAAGTTATCTTGACTCAGTGTAAGTATCATTATAATCAAATTGGTCGTCGCAAAGAATTACAACATCTCCTACAGCCTATATGGTTTCCCGCAGAATGCGTCCATCGCTGTATAAGGCTCGCAATTTGAAAAAGTACCTATATTACCTTTTATTGAACTGTAATAAATTAATGTGTCCTATATAAGTGCCAAATCTTCTGATTTGCAAAAGAACACATTAGAGCCACTATAATTAGTAACTCTAATCTATCCTTTTGCGGATAGATTTTTTTATCACTCTCCCATTCGATTTAATATTTCTTCTGCCAACTCTCGATATGATTGAGCAACTTTTCCTTTTGGATCGTGTTGTAAGATTGTTTTACCTATTCTGTTCGCCTCTGCGGCTTTCGTAGACAATGGAATTATTGTATTAAAGGTTTCTGTTCGTTTATCATTTTTGATTGTTTCAGAAATAACATTATCATTTTTGTTTCTACCGTCATACATCGTGATGACATCTCCTAAAACTTCAAGGTTCGGATTAATGCAACGTCTTGTCAGTTCAACTGACTGTAACAAGGCGTCAAAACCTTGTAAGCTGTAATAATCCTTAGCCTGTACCGGAACAATCACATAGTCTGATGCCACAAATGCATTGACTGTTAGTATTCCTAAAGACGGTAATGTATCAATAATTATATAGTCATAATTATTTTTTATCGGTGCAAGTATTCTTTTAAGCACCCCTTCACGTCCTATGACGCTTACCAACGTCAACTCCATATTTGATAACTCAATATTGCTCGGCAATATATCAAATAGCTCCGTATGTATTACCGATAAATCTGATGGTTTAAAACTATTATTTATATCTGCTATCATTGCATTTACAATAGTTTCTTCAACATCTTTAAAGCCACAACCAATCGTTGCATTGCCTTGTGGGTCGAAGTCGACTAATAAAACCTTTTTATTCTTTTCTGCCAATGCTGCTGCTAAATTTATTGATGTAGTAGTTTTTCCTACACCGCCTTTTTGCGTTGATACTGCTATAACTTTCATATCCTTTTCCTCCATATACAAATAATTTTTATAATCAAAAAGGGAGCAATAGTAGTTGAAAATTTTCAAATCTACTATTGCTCCCTTATGAGAGTTTTATTTAAAACACAAAAAAGACTTACACAACTGCTTTTGCATGTGTAAGTCAAAATGGTGCCGATGACCGGGGTCGAACCGGTACGGGAATTTCTTCCCACGGGATTTTA
>OLPO01000868.1_pt1 | contig 22626 bp, 19 predicted proteins | sample 1672831 | NCBI WGS metagenome assembly OLPO01 (sample SAMEA3136728, study PRJEB25190) | human gut metagenome
GCCGTTGGCCATTGCTCAAATTGGCGCCATCCCCGGTCAGCATGGTCTGATACCCATCCGGCAGACGCTGGATAAAGCCATCGGCATTGGCCAGTTTGGCGGCCGCGATACACTCCCGATCCGGTGCATCCAGGTTGCCGTACCGGATGTTGTCCATCACCGTGCCGGTGAACAGGTGGGTATCCTGCAGGACGATCCCCATGGACCGCCGGAGGTCGGGTTTCTTGATCTTGTTGATGTTGATGCCGTCATAGCGAATTTTGCCGTCGGCAATGTCGTAGAAGCGGTTGATCAGGTTGGTAATGGTGGTCTTACCCGCACCAGTGGCACCGACGAAGGCGATCTTTTGCCCGGGTTTGGCCCACAAGCTGATGTCATGGAGCACCAGCTTATTGAGCTCATACCCAAAGTCCACCTCGTCCAGGACAACACCGCCCTCCAAGCGAACGTATTGTACGCTGCCATCCTCCATAGGGATCTTCCAGGCCCACACATTGGTACGGTGATCCACCGGGTGCAGATGACCATCGGCATCCTCCTTGGCATTGACCAGTTCCACAAAGCCCTCGTCAATTTCGGGCTCCTGATCCATCAGGTCAAAGACACGCTTGGCGCCAGCCGCCGCCGTCACTACGAAATTGATCTGCTGGCTCACCTGGATCACAGGGTTGGTAAAGCTTTTATTCAGACCCAAGAAGGTAATCACCGTACCAATGGTCACACCGGCCATGCCGTTGATCCCCAGCACTGCACCAACAATGGCCATCACCACATAGCTCAGCCATCCGATGTTCGCATTGATGGGCATCAAAAGGTTGGCATACCGGTTGGCTTTGTCAGCGCTGTCCCGCAGGGCATCATTAACCTCACGGAAATCCCGCTTAGCAGCCTCTTCATGGCAGAATACCTTGACCACTTTCTGGCCATCCAACATTTCCTCGATAAAGCCGTCCACTGCGCCCAGATCTCTCTGCTGGTGAACATAGTATTTCCCGGAACGGCCAGCCAGTTTACTGGTAACCAGCAGCATAATGATAGCGGTAACCACCGGGATGATGGTCAGCACAGGGTTGAGCACCAACATGGTAATCAAAGTAGCAATCATGGTGATCACCGTGTTGATAATTTGCGGAATGCTCTGGCTGATCATCTGACGAAGGGTATCCACGTCGTTGGTGTATACCGACATAATGTCGCCGTGGGCATGGGTGTCGAAATACTTAATAGGGAGCGACTCCATCTTGTGGAAGAGGTCGTCCCGAAGGTGGCGCATCGTCCCCTGGCTGATGTTAACCATGATGCGGTTATAGGCAAAGATAGCCACCACGCCTACGGCCAGAATGCCAACCAAGCGGACAATCGCCTGAAACAGTCCACTAAAATCCTGGGAACCACTGTTGATCATGGGGACAATATAGTCATCCACCAAAGTCTGGGGAAAGGCCGAGCCAATGACCGTAGACACTGCACTGACCACAATGCAGACCAACACCAGCGCAAACAGCCCCTTGTAGTAGTGAAGCATGTAGCGGACGACCCGTCCCAACACGCCGGTTGCTGCTGTCTTGGATAATTTTTCTTTCATTGTTCATCCGCCTCCTTTCACGCCGGCTGGTCGAAGTCGCCGCCGCCCTTGATCTGAGACTCGTAGATGTCCTGATAGATGGCGTTGGTCTTCAGCAGGTTCTCGTGGGTGTCAAACCCATTGATACGGCCGTCATCCAGCACCAGAATCCGATCAGCGCTCTCTACGCTGGAGATTCGCTGGGCAATGATGATCTTCGTGGTACCGGGGATTTTCTCTGCAAAGGCCTTTCGAATCTTCGCGTCTGTTGCCGTGTCCACCGCAGAGGTAGAGTCGTCCAAAATCAAGATCTTGGGTTTCTTCAACAGGGCCCGTGCAATGCACAAACGCTGCTTTTGACCGCCAGAAACATTGTTGCCGCCACGCTCAATGCGGGTCTGGTACCCATCGGGCATCCGGTCAATGAACTCATCGGCACAGGCTGCCTGGCAGGCCTCGATGCACTCTGCCTCCGTGGCATTGGGATTGCCCCAGCGAAGGTTATCCAAAATGGTCCCCGAGAAAAGGGTGTTCTTCTGAAGCACCACAGACACCTGTTCCCGAAGGGCCTCCATATCGTACGAGCGGACATCCACGCCGCCCACACAGACAGAGCCTTGGTCCACATCGTACAGGCGGCAAATCAGGTTGGCCAAGCTACTCTTCCCGGAGCCAGTACCGCCGATGATGCCGATGGTCTCGCCGGAATGGATGTGTAAATCAATGTCCATCAACGCGCTCTTATCGCTGCCGTGCTTGTAGGAGAAGGTGACATGGTTGAAGTCGATGCTGCCGTCCTTCACCTCTTCCACAGGGTTTTCAGGGTTGTGCAGGTCCGGGGTTTCCTGCAGAACCTCACTGATCCGTCGGATGCTGGCCAGGGAAATGCTGATCATCACCACTACCATGGAGACCATCATCAGGCTTATCAGCATGGACATGATGTAGCTGAAGAGGCTCGTCAGGTCACCGGTGGAAAGGGTGCCACCCACGATGAAGTGGGCGCCCAGCCAGGAAACCGAGATGATGCAGAAATACACAGCGACCATCATCGCAGGCGCATTCACCGTAAGGATGCTCTCTGCCTTCACAAACATCTTGTACAATGTGGCAGAGGCCTTGGAGAACTTGGTGTTCTCATAATCCTCCCGGACAAACGCCTTTACCACGCGGATGGCGGAGATGTTTTCCTGGACGCTGGCGTTCAAATCATCGTACCGACGGAACACCTGGTTAAAGATTTTCAGCGTCACTGTCATAATAATCGCCAGTACAATCGCCAGGAAGGCTACTGCAATCAAAAACATTCCGCTCAGATGCGGGTTGATGATCAGACACATAATGAAGCTGAAAACCAGCGTGAGCGGAGCACGGGTTGCCACACGAATCACCATCATAAATGCATTCTGTACATTTGTGATATCTGTAGTCATCCGTGTAACCAAGCTGGGTACACTAAACTTATCAATGTTAGAGAAGGAAAATGTCTGGATATTGGCATAAATCGCTTCCCGTAAATTGGCTGCCAGGCCTGTCGACGCACTGGCAGCAAATTTTCCGGCCAAGGCGCCAAAGGCCAAACTCAGGAACGCCATCACCACCATTAGGATACCATAACGATAAACGATAGGCATGTTACTTGCTTCCAGCCCCTGGTCAATCAACATAGCCGTGATGAAGGGAAGCAAAATCTCCATCACAACCTCTAAGGTCGTCAGGCCTATGCAGAGGAAAGTGTCCCGTTTATACTGTTTGAGTTGCTGTAAAATTTGTCGCACGAGAATAAACCCTCCCTGTTACTTCATTTCATTGGCGGACAGGTTGCGCCGCACTTTCTTTTGTAAACGGTCCAATTCTGCCAATTCGGATGGGGAAAGGCCCGCATAAATCCGGTCGCAGATCAGGTGTGTAGAATCTTCGAGAAACGTCTTCAACGCACATCCCTGCTCTGTAGCAAACAGACGTTTTCGCCGGTCATCTTCGGGACACCGCTCTACGCGAACATATCCCTTTTGCCGTAAGCTTTTCAAACTGCTGGAAAGCGCTGCCTTAGAATACCCAAACTCCCGGTGCATGGCAGTCAGAGACGTGCCTTCCTCCGAGTGCTGAAGAATATAGTGCAGCATATACGCCTGCGCTGCGGTAAGCCCCTTTCGCCCCATGACCCTATCGGCCAGCGTCTCTTGCTGAATACCGATCAGACGGTTATCCCGGATCATCTTGCTCCGGTTCATATTTTCCATACCTTGTTTCACCTCTTATCCTTCCATTGATTAGGGCGAGAATTGTTCCATACCTTACTTTTTATAGCACAGTTTTCCTTGTATGTTAAATTCAAATGTGTTATTATCTATAAGGCTTTTTTATAGTTTTGTCCTATTGCTCAAAATTGAATTTTAGAAACTGGGGGTCTTTGTTTGAATACTACACAACTGGAATGCTTTATGACCGTCGCCAACTTCCTCAACTTCTCCCGCGCCGCAGAAGTGCTGCGGATCACCCAACCCGCTGTCAGCCATCAGATCAATGCGCTAGAGAATGAACTAGGGGTCAAACTCTTTCACCGAACCAGCAAAAGTGTCCGCTTAACCCAAGCTGGCTATCTCTTTACCCAATATGCCGATGAGATTCTTCGAATTTCCGGCCTCTCCAAAGAGCGATTGAAAGCGGCCCAAGAAGTACACTCCGTTCGCCTCGGGGTGGGATGCCGAAATTTTGTAGACCTCCGTTTGATGATTCCCACCCTTTCACAGCTTGCCACAGAGGAGCCGCTCCTCCTTCCGCTGCTTCGAATGACACCCTTCGATTCCCTAGAAAACCTTCTGGAGGAAGGCGATATCCAAGTACTGATCTCCCATAAGAAAACTTCTCTCAAAAAAGCCGTCTACCGAGAATTGTGCCTTCGGCCCGTCGTCTGCCTTTGCAGCGCACAACATCCACTGGCCCAGTTGGAACAGGTCTCTGTGCATCAACTTCGTGATGCTGGAAGAATGGCCATCTGCCGGCCACCCATTTTCTCTACGGAGCTGTTAGATGTTCAAAGCCAAGTGGTCTCGGGGCGCAATTCCGAGCAAATTCTCTTTTGCGACAACTTAGAAATCCTGTATACCTTAGTAGAAGCTGGTCTTGCCTTTGCGATCATCTCTGGGCCCCCGTTCCGCTCTCTTTTCCCCCATCTTCGGTACATTCCTATGCCAGAGATCTCTCCCATCTCCTTTGGTGCTTTCTACCTGCCGGGAGAACTCACCCCCGTGCTTCGGAGATTTCTCACTTTGCTGGAGGAAAATCTACAAACCGATCCCCATGCGTTATGACCAGTGTACACCAAACGTGCCCACCCTATCCCAGGTGGGCACGTTTGACACATCCATTTCCAAGTTAGACTGACGCTGCACCGTCCCCTTCGTCTTCTACCGTCAGCTGAAAGACGTTAATGACGTCCACGTCCGGGCAGCAAAACAAAAAGGTTCCATCCGGTTGACTAGGCAGTTTGCCACCGTATCGCAGAATATCGACATAGGGAAAGGCAACGTGCATCGCCATCGGGCAAAGTTTTCCCCGCTCTGTGTCAAAGTCATAGGAATCCCCCACCTGATGCCCCCTGTGGCACCCCATTGTCCCTTTTTGGCCTACCAGCGTGATACGAATGTTTGGTTTCTTCATGGGTAGCACCTCCTACCAATTCTGACTGCGGGAACCTCACTGAAAAGTCCCCCGCTTCTATCCTCTATCTTACGCCAACAGCAAATTTATCCCTGTTGCATTTGCAACAGGGACAAATTCTATCACAGAGTTGGCTCCAATCGTCAAATACTGTCCAACAAGAATTGACCAATGTGTTCCATGGCCAACGCCGCTTTCCGAATCGGGAACATTTGGAACACATGCCACATATCTTCCCACACCTCTAGCTGGCAGTGCACCCCTGCTGCCTGCATGCGTTCCCGCAAGCGGAGGGAATCTGAATAGAGGATCTCATTGCTCCCCACCTGCACCAAAGTCGGTGGAAATCCCCGGAAGTCCCCAAAGAGCGGGGAAAGCAACGGAGAGGTCAACTCGTTTCCTCCGGCATACACCTCTCGCACCGCGTGGATGTAATCCAGGGTAATCGTAGGATCCATCGCAGCCCGTTGGGTATAGGAGCGCCCGCTGGCGGTCATATCCGTCCAGGGGGACATCAATACAAGACGGCCAGGCAGTTGACGCCCCGCCTGTTTGAGCTGGTGGCAGAGAACCAACGCCAAGTTCCCCCCTGCCGAATCCCCCGCTACCACCACATCCCGGGCGCCATACCCCAAATACATCAAATAGTCCCACGCCCGTCTGGCATCGTCCACTGCCGCTGGGAAGGGGTGTTCCGGCGCCAAACGATACTCAAAGCACAGGGTCTCCCAACCAGTGGCATTGGTGAGTTTTGATGCCAGTGGGCGGGAGTAGCCCAGGTTTCCACTGGTATATCCCCCGCCGTGACAGTAGAGGATCACACGCCGCTTGTCGTGGGGCCAATCCGGCTTTACCCAAGCGCAGGCCATCTCTTTTAGGTGGAAGGTCTCCCACTTTTTCATGACAATCATGGGGGCCACCAGGCGTCCCAGCACCTCTTGGGCGGCACGCTGCTTGGCCAAATCCTCTGGATTCATAGAGTCCGGTGTACCTACAGAATGAATCGCCTTCAAGGCCCGCATCATAGGTGCCAACTGACGGTCCTCGGCGCTTTCCCTTCCCGTTGTTTTTCCTCGAGGCTTCAACCGCAAGGACAGTTTCTTTGGGTCCATACTGCAGCTCTCCTTTTCCCGTCAATAAAAGATGGCTTAGTATACCACGGCAGCCGGAAAAAGAAAAGGCCTTCCCCTTCTTTCCCTTGTAGTTTCTCCCTCGCTATGATACAATGAATTGGAGCAAACATGTCATGTTGCGTACAAAGGGGGCCTCACCCGTGTCCAAAAAGCAGGCCAAAAACACGTGGTATCCTTTGGACAACGCGGGGGTACTGTATTCTGCCATCCAGAAGGACCGTTACTCCGCCATCTATCGGTTTTCCGCTGTCATGACAGAACCTGTCAACCCTACCCTGCTCCAGCGTGCTGTCGGAAAGACCATGCCACGGTTTCCTGGTTTTGCCGTTCGGATGCGCCGAGGTGCTTTCTGGTGTTACTTTGAGCCCAACCCCAACCCAGGCCCCTTCGTGAAACAGGATATGGTAAACCCCTGCCAGCCCGTACGGTTTCGGGAGGACAATGAATGGCTGATTCGCATTTTCTACTACGAACACCGCATCTCTTTGGAAGTCTTCCACGCCATTTCAGACGGGGCTGGAACGCTGGTCTTTTTCCGCACCCTGTTGGCGGTCTATCTCCGGGAACTGGGCTATGCCATTCCAAATGGTCCCGGCATTTTAGACATCACCCAGCCCCCTCGTAAGGAGGAGTTGGAGGACGCCTATGCCAAATATGCCGGCCAGCGTATCCTGCGGGATAAACTGGAGAAAACCGCCTTTCCCAACACCAGTCAACCAGAACCCTTTTACACTTTAAATGTCACCATGGGCCTGGTTCCTGTGGATCAGCTGCGTAAAGTGTCTCAACAGTACAGCGCCTCTGTGACAGAGTATCTCACCGCGGTCCTGCTGCAATCTTTGCTGGAAAACCAAGCCGCGCGACACTACCGCCACCCTCGGCCTGTGGCCCTGGCCATCCCCATCAATCTCCGGCCATGGTTCCCTTCGGAAACCTTGCGTAACTTTATCCTCACCGTCCGCCCCTGCATTGACCCCACATTGGGGGAGTACACGCTAGAAGAAATTGTCCGACAAGTGCACAGCTACATGCGCCTTCACGCAAACCGGCAGGAGATGCAGGCCAAACTCACTGGCAATGTGCAATTTACCAAAAACCGCTTTTTGCAGATGGTGCCCTTGTTTCTGAAAAATCCAATCATGGCATTTTCCTACCAATTGGTTGGCGTTCGTCCCTATTCTGGGACCTACACCAATCCTGGAATCTTTCACGTTCCCCCAGAAATGGAACCCCACATCCATCACATGGAAGTGATGTTGGGACAAGCCACACGCCCCTCCCCCCATTGTGCCTCCATCAGCTACGGCAATACCATGGCCATCACCTTCGCTGGAACCGGGGTCTCCAGCGAAACGGAGCGGCGTTTTTTCTCCCATCTGGTGCAGGCAGGGATCCATGTCAAGGTGGAGTCCAACCGTACCCACTGATTTGTTGAGAGGTGTTTCCTATGTCCTACTGCGTCAACTGCGGCGTGGAACTGGATGAGACTGCATCCTTTTGCCCTCTCTGCCACACGCCAGTCTATAATCCCAACCAGCCTGTCAACGAGGCAGCACCAAAACCCTTTCCCACCGAGCGCAAGGAGGTTCCCCCCTCCTCGAAGCTGCCCATCGCCATCCTGATCTCCACCGTTCTGGCCTCTGTGGCCGTGTGCTGTGGGATCTTGAATCTCTTCCTCAAAACCCAGCACACCTGGTCTCTCTATGTGATCGGTGCTGCGATCATGCTGTGGATCTGGACCGTGCCCCCTTTGCTCCACCACAAAAAGGATACCTTTCGTCTACAGCTACTGGCAGATGTCCTTGCCATCGCCGTCTATGTCTCCCTCATCGCAGTGGATCTGGATGGATGGGATTGGTACTTGCACCTGGCCCTTCCCATCATTCTCCTGCTGGGTGCCTTGTTCCTGTTTTGGGGATTGACTATGGGGCAGCGAAAACGGAGCACCCTATCCTCCATCGCATTGGTAATCGGCTCCTCGGGGGTGTTTACGTTGGGGGTAGAGGGGCTGATTGATGGTTATCTTCATGGCAGTTGGTCCCCCAGCTGGTCCCTCATTGTCTTGGCTATCTGTGTGATCCTACTCATCCCTCTGATCGTCATCCGTCGGGTCCCCTCGCTCCGGGAGGAGGTTCGTCGACGGTTCCACATGTAAACCACGACTTTCCCTGCAAGGGCTGCTCTTTCTTCCAAAGAGCAGCCTCTTTTCTTCGCTTGTGTTAACATGTTCCACAAAAAGCGAACGTTCCCTTCCCTCTAAATTGGTACCTTATTCCTTGACATCCCTTTCCCCTAGTGGTATGATATCGAACGTTCCCAAATCATACAGTATGATTTCAGACTATTTCCGAAGGTGATGCCAATGCCCCCTCTCCCCAAACAGGATCCTCGCTTAGACGCCTTTCGAGACGCCGCCATGGAATTTGACGCAGTCTATGGCCTCCTCGCCAAGTCCTGTGGTCTCTCTGATCCGGAGTACTGGTCCCTGGTCCTCATCAAGGAGGGAATCGTCACACAAAAGGAGATCAGTGATCAGCTCTGCCTGAACCGGCAGACCTTGAACTCCGCCTTCAAGCTCCTCATCAAAAAAGGCCTGATCCGGCTGGAACCGTTCCAGGACAACCAGAGAAGCAAACGAGCCATTTTAACCGGTCAGCACTTTGTGGATGAGACTGTTTCCAAAATGGAGCGGCTAGAAGCACGAGCCTGGGAAACCTTAACCCCAGGGGAGCAAGAATCCATTACGCAGCTTACGCTGCGCTTCAGCGCCGCGTTGAAGCAGGCCTTGGAAGAAGAAAAAACAAACACCCACTCATCGGAGGACCTGTCATCGCAATGACAGTGTTGGAGAAGATGTCGAGTGCGCTCGGGAAGTCCTAGACGGCCCGGGCGCCTTTTTTATCCCATTTTTCGGAAAGGAGAATCCCATTCCATGAAACTGCTCTTACGATTCCTCAAACCCCATTGGAAGCTCTGCGTTCTCACTGTTGTGCTGTTGTTCGTGGACGTGGCCGGCTCCCTGTTCATTCCTACGCTGGTGGCGGAAATGCTCAACGCAGGCACCTCAGGCGCAGCGTTCCAATCCATCGTAACCACGGGCATTCAGATGGCGGTGATTTCCGCGGTGGCAGGCCTCGGTGCCATTGCCGGGGGATATGCCTGCGCCACCTTGACTGCACAAGTGGCCAAAGATATGCGGCAAGCCATCTACACCAAATCCCTTAAGCTGTCTGTCTATGACTTCCGGCAGTTCGGCACCGCCTCTATCACTACCCGGACCATCTCGGACGTCACAACGATCCAAATGGCTCTGCTCAGTTCCATTCAGATGATCCTGCCGGTGCCGGTGATCTGCGTGCTGTCCCTGGTGCTCACCTTCAATCTGAATCGAGCCATCGGCTTTGTCTTGCTGGCAGTGGTGCTGGTGGTGCTGATTCTCGCCTTCTTCATGATCCGCAGCGCCTCCCCTCTGTTCCGCCGGCTTCAGAAACTGTTGGACCGGATGAGCACCGTTTTCCTGGAAAACCTCACCGGCGTGCGAGTGGTTCGTGCGTTTAACAATGAAAAGCGGGAGAAAACCCGTATGGACACCGCCTTCACCAACTACGCACAGACCTCTATCCGGGCCAATCGGCGCTTTGCCAACTTGGACGGCCTGTCCTTCTTCTTTATCAACTTCTTCGTGGTTCTGATCTACTGGATGAGCGGCGGGCAGATCCACGCCGGCCTGTTCCAGATCGGTGACATCACCGCTGTCATCGAGTACGCTCTGTTGGTTCTGTTCTATCTGATGATGGCACAGATGGTCATCCTGACCCTGCCCCGTGCTCTGGAGTGCTATGAGCGTATCCGCCTGGTGCTGGACCACTCCCCAGAGATCACCGACTTGGTGTTGGACGACCCGGAAGAAAACGGCGACGAGAAAGACGTTCTCACGTTCCAGGATGTCTCCTTCCGCTTTGCTGACGCAGAGGAATACACCCTGCGGAACCTGAACTTCACCTGCCGGCGAGGGGAAACCACCGCCATCATCGGCGGCACAGGCAGCGGCAAGTCCACCGTAGCCTCCCTGATCCTTCGGTTCCACGATGCCACAGAGGGCGCCCTGCTGCTCAACGGCACGGACATCCGGCAAATGACCCAGCAGTTCCTCCGAGACCACCTGTCCTATGTCCAACAGAAGGCTTGGCTCTTCTCCGGTACCATCGCCGACAACCTGCGGTACAGCCGGAAAAATGCCACCGAGGAGGAGCTCATGCACGCTGCCGATGTGGCCCAGGCTGGGGACTTCATCCGGTCCCTCCCTAATGGGCTCAATTCCTACGTGGCCCAAGGCGGCACCAACTTCTCCGGCGGACAAAAGCAGCGTCTGTCCATTGCCCGGGCGCTGGTGAAGAAACCGGAACTCTATATCTTTGACGACAGTTTCTCTGCCCTGGACTTTAAGACCGACGCCGCCTTACGAAAGGCCCTGGCCGCAGAAACCCAAGACGCTGCCGTCCTCATCATTGCCCAGCGTGTGAGTTCCATCCGCCATGCCCACCAGATCGTCGTCCTGGACGAGGGCGCCGTGGCAGGCATTGGCACCCATGAAGAGCTGATGGAAACCTGCACCGTTTACCAAGAAATCTACGAATCCCAGACAAAGGAGGCGCAGGAAGCATGAGCGACAAGAAAACCTTGCATACCCCACAGCGAGAAGTGCCTCAGAACACCAAAAGCACTGTGGTCCGTCTGTTCAGCCAACTGCGGGGCCAGCGTGCCCGTCTCACTGTGGTGGGTATCTCCATTGTAATCTACGTGATTCTAAGCATTTGGAATCCCCTGTACAGCGCGGTGGTCATCGACCACCTGTGGCAGAGCATCCAGACAGCCTGGAACACCGGCACTGCCTTCGTCATTACCTGGGACACCTTGGGGAAGGAACTCTTCCGCCTCACCATACAGTACCTGTTTACCTGGGTGTTCTACTATCTGCAATCCTATCTGATGGCCAGCGTGGCCGAGACCTTGGTGCTCTCCCTGCGAACCCAGGTCTCCCGCAAGCTTCACCGCCTGCCGCTGCGCTTCTTTGACCAGAACAAGGCCGGTGAAATTCTCAGCCGGGTCACCAGTGACTTGGATAAGATTTCCGAAGTCCTCCAGACCGGTCTGCTGAAGATGATCGTCGCCATTGGCACCGTCATCGGGTCTCTGATCGTCATGTTCTATTACAGCGTACCCCTCACCCTGATTTTCCTGGTGTTCATGGCCATCTGCGTGGTAATCACCAAGGTGGTGGCCTCTAAGAACTTGCTTTGCGCTGCCCAGCGGCAAGAGACCATCGGCTCCCTGACGGGCGTGGTGGAAGAGTACTATAAGGGCCGCGACGTCATTAAGGCCTACAACCACGAGGATCAAAGTATTCAACAAGTGGTAAAAGTCGCGGAGGAAAACCGTGCTGCCAACCAGAAGGCAGACTTCCTCACCATCTGCATTAACCCCCTCATCCGTCTGTTGACCCGGCTGTCCCAGGCCGTAATCGCCGTCATTGCCGGGTACGCGATGCTCAACGGCACCATGACCATTGGTGTGGTACAGGCCTTCTTCCAGTATGTGAACCAGACGGCAGAGCCTCTCACGGAGGCCTCCTATATGATCAACTCCCTCCAGTCTGCCCTGGCTTCTGCCGAGCGTACCTTTGAAATGCTGGACGAGGAGGAGGAGATCCCCGACCCCGAGCACCCCGCCGTCGTGGAGCACTCCAAGGGCAACGTGGCCTTTGAGCACGTCAGCTTTGGCTACAACCCCGACCGCCTGCTGATGCAGGACATCAGTTTCTCCGCCCGGCCAGGGCAGAAGATCGCCGTAGTCGGCAGCACAGGGGCCGGGAAGACCACGCTGATCAACCTCCTGATGCGGTTTTACGAGGTCAATGGCGGGAAAATCACGGTGGACGGCGTCTCTACCGCCGAGATGACCCGCAGCGGGCTGCGCCGCAACTTCGGCATGGTTCTCCAGGACACCTGGTTATTTGGCGGTACCGTGGCGGAAAACATTGCCTACGGCAAGCCGGACGCCACCCGCGAGGAGATTGTGGCTGCTGCCAAGGCCGCTATGGTGGACTACTTCATCCGCACCATGCCCCAGGGCTATGACACGGTGCTGGACAACGAAGCCGCCAACCTCTCCGCTGGTCAGCGCCAGCTGCTGACCATTGCCCGGGTGTTCCTCTGCGATCCCCCCATCCTGATCCTGGACGAGGCCACCTCCAGCGTGGATACCCGTACGGAGGTGGAGATCGGCAAGGCCATGAAACAGCTCATGGACGGCCGAACCAGCTTTGTCATCGCCCACCGCCTTTCCACCATTCGGGATGCGGACAACATCCTGTTTATGGCCAACGGCAACATCATCGAGCAGGGGGATCACAAAACCCTGTTGGCAAAGAAAGGCGCCTACGCCGCCCTCTACTACAGCCAATTTGAATAAGCTTTCTTCCTACTTCTCCTTCTTTACAAGCAGAAGCCCCGTGGATCTCGGTCCACGGGGCTTCTGCAACTCATATCTTTTCCTGGTTTCTCTGTCTTTGCCGGTTCCGCTCCTTTTCCTTTAAGTATTGGCGGATCGAAAAGGAAAACACGGGATATTCTGCGGGGAAAGACAGCTGGTTCTCCAACGCATAGCGGAGAAAATCAAAGAAGAACACATAGGGGATGTCCAACCGCCCCTGGAGTTTAAAGAGAGAAAATCCCATCCCTCGCAGGCGCACTGCCTCCTCCGCCGTCAGGGAGATGTTCCGCGCTTTGGAGGCGTGCTGCTTAAAGTCAGGGACGTTGGGACAGCGGTCTAGAAAGTGGGTCAGTTCCCCTTCCCCATGAATCAGGGCGGCTTGATCCTCTACAATGGATAGGTAGTGTTCCTTCCGCTGATGGCACTGGTAAACGCAGCGCTCGTTGAGGATGATCTCCGCCCGGTCCTTCGGAATCTTCTCCAGGAGATCCAGGCGGAAATTGTCATCCGGGTGGACCACAAACCGGTCATACTCCCGCGCTAGGGAGGCATAGTAACTCTCATCCCGCTGCTCCGGGAAGGCCGTCATGATCACCGACGCATGCACCTCTATGTTGGGATACTTGGCCCGGATATAGTCCCGAAGCAGGGGGGTAGAGACAATCACGCCCCCGCCCACTTCATCGGCCATGGACAGGATCACGTTTCCGGCAGGGTCCGCGAGGTCCTCCTGGGAGAGCACCGGCGCAGAAAACGTCAGCAGAGGGGTGATCCCCCGCGCTTTGGCGCCAGCCAACTCCTGGTAGATCTCCTCTCGGGTGTAGTGGTTGTCTGTGATGATCAGCCGCCCACAGTTCCACAGGACCTTGGGGGAACCATAGAGGTAACGCACCGGGATGGCATACCCAAATTTATCCTGGACCTGATCCAGGCACTGATAGATTAACTTAGAATACAGAAACAGACCGGGCAGACTATAGGATGCCCCCGGCATCAGCGCCGCCGCCTCTCCCTGGGGCAGAATCCATTCGTTCATGGTGCCATCTCCCTTCTTTTTTGATAGAGATATCGTTTGTGGTATTTCAATTGGACATAGTTTAACACCCGACGGTAATACACCGGGTTGGCCGCGCCACCCAGCACCCCCACCAGGGGCAGTCCCTGGATGAACTTCAGGACCAACATATCCATGGCAAAGGTCTGTGCCGTGGCCTGGATCTGCTGAGACAGAGCTTCCTTGGTGGGTTCCTCCATCAGCCCCTGGTACAGAAACGCATCTACACCCTGGTTCTTTTCTGTCCACAGAGGACCTTTGGTCAACGCGGTCTCCATCATGCGGAGAATCCACATCTGTTCCGCAGGATCTTCATAGGGAAAGCCATACCGCAAAGCCGTTTCATAGATACCCTTGAGCAGCATTCCCACAAAGAGGACAATATCTGGCAGGCCAATGCCCAGCGCACCCAGCCCCACCCCCTCTACCGTCGAGAGGAGGAGGTTCTTTGCGTTGGCCCCCCGGTTTTCCTTGGGAAAGCGGCGCAGCGTGCGGCGGTCCCCCTTGACCTGGACGGCAAAATCCCGCACAGCGTAGTCCTTTTCCAGGGCATCCCGGTCATAGCTTTTCTCGATGATCCCGGTCCCCTTCTCAAAGACCAGAGCAAACGCTTTGCAGAAGGCCTGCTCCAAGGAGGTATACACTTTCTCGGGAACTTTTTCCTCCAGCTTTGCTTTCCAAGCCCCTTCCTTCTCTGCCAGTGCCCGGGCCTCCATGCGGCCCTCCCGTTTTTGAAGCAGCGCCAGTTCCTTTTCTAACGCGCGCTGGGCTGCGTTACGGTGAAGCATTCTGTTCCCTCCTTGTCCTGCCATGATACGGAAAACACCCCATTTCCCAAGGGAAACGGGGTGTTTTTTGGAAGGAGTGGACACTTTAGATGCCCCTCCAACAAGAGAACCGGACTTAGGCCACAAGAAAAAATCCAGACTCGCCCGCCTATTGCGTCCTCTTAGCAAATTATTCCCCTATCAGTTCAGGATGCTTTAATTCTTTTGATTTTGGCTCAAACAACTTGTCGAACAGGGTTCTGTTTCGTTGCTTTGCATCCTTGAGCAACTTATCATAAGATATAACTTCAATGTATGTTCCAACAGTCGGATTGTATCCAAAGTAACCTTCACCATCTTGAGTAGGAACTAACCCTGCTCTTGCTGCACTTTTTTTGAGGGAAGGCGTAGTGTCCGCTATAACATAGCAATAGAAAGCAACTTGCTGAATATTTCCAAAGCCACGTCCATTGGCTTTTTTTACTTTGCCTTCCTTAATATCTGTTACATAGTCGTATACTTGTGTAATGGGATCTGTTTCTTCTGTGGCAAGATCATCTCGTTGAGGGCGTTTCAACTCTACGATTGTGATGGAACTAATGTTGTCCGGATCAGCAGTATAAGATAATGCAGCATCGAAGATGGCCAAATCCATCCTCTTATCTACACTACTTTCCAAAACAGGGATAGTATTTATTTTTTTGTCCGATGCTAAGAAATGATGATACGCCAATCGGTCATCAATTAGCCACAGGTTCATATCATCAAGCACTATCTCGTTTGATGTAGTTTGCATAGGACAAATTATGCTATGAATCCGAGATTCCTTGCTGTATTTACCATTTTCGTCAGCTTCTAATGCATGCTCAAGAAGATCAATAACAGCTTTTCTACGTGCCACATACTCTGCCAAGCTTGCGCGACTTAGTTCTGTAATGCTCTCGCAATATTCATCAAAAAGTCTTTGAAAATCCGGATCAGATGTTGCATCATGTTTTACTTTTTCTTCTATGGCATGCCTTTTCTTTGCAGTGTCGAGTTCCCATTGTTGCTGTTGCTTGTAGAGTTCCACATCCAACTTATCTTCCGTTAAACCAGCAGGAATTATGTCATATACTTCTGGCCGCCTATTCAAAAGTAGACGGTATTGCGGGCGTTTTGCTTTGACCAACATATCAATCTGAGTCTTTTTTTCATCGGCAACTTTGGTCAACTCATCACTAAGATAGGTACGGATGCACTCAACTGCTGTCTCTACAATTTCAGGTTCCTTGGTCTCACCAAATAATGGTCCATCTGAAAAATCAAAGTCTGATCTTTCTGTGTTAACAGCATCATCCAGATAATCACCAGCAAGGTACCCAACATAGTAATATGAGTCCTCACCATTAATCAATTTTTTCTTCATATCTGGAATGTAGTTGGAAAGTACATATGACTTTACTTCACGGTTATTCGCACAAAGATGAAGTTCATGTTTATCCGCACCTTCCGACAGAAGCATATGATATAGCGTGTAATGCTTACCGTTCAACTCCATAGGATCTTGATGCAGTGAATCTTTATAGGTTTTCTCATAATAGCTGTTGAGGTTAAACATCTCTCCACGATTATCCTGCAAAATAATCTGAGGGCATTTCGCAGTGATGAAATAAGGAAGGCAATGTTCAATCAATTTTTTTGCTAAACTCTCCAAAGAATATGCGACAGAATCACGATATGGATTTCGAAAGCCTTTTAAACTAACAATTGTTCGCTGACCAACTTCTTTGCTTTCAAGGATTTTGTCATTTTGTTCTGGAGTCACTCCCGTGAGTGCAAAGTTAAACTCTCTAAGATGCCAACAATCATCTTCAAAATAGGTGCTGCTAATAGTAACGGTATCAAATGCTTTTAACCATAAGAATCGACCTATTCCCTTGCATCCCTTCTTTACCTTCAGCTGAGAATAGGCTTCCAAAAAAGAAGTATAATTTTCAGTATTAAACCCATTCCCATTATCAGTTACTACAAATGCCACAAAATGAGCGGGTTCTTCAACTGTATTCCCTTGTCCATCCGTCTTAAGCTGTATATCTTCTGAACGTAAAGCGTCAATGATAATCTTCTTTTCCGACACATTACTGTCTTCAAGTGATTGAATCGAATTAATAACCGTTTCAAACAATGGCCATAATGCTTTTGCAAGTGATAGCTTTATCTGTCCGACCTGGCCGGCAACATTTACTGTCATAGGCATCGTAGGCACGATCCTTTCCTCTGAAAATAAACCCCTTTTAGTTTATTTTCAATTCTTAAAAATACGTTCATGCACTTTAGTCTTTTTATTATAGCACGGAGTCCATGATTTTGAAAGCCGATATCTACACGTATCGGGAGTTACCCACAAAAAAATAGCACCGATGCCTTGCTTGATGGCATCGGTGCTATTTTTTTGCAGGCAACCTATTTTTGCAATGGCAGGGTGGCATCCAGTTCATAACCTCCAACAAACCGGATCCTTATTTGGGAGGCAGAGAGTACGGTCACTTGTTCGATGATTCTTCTGATGAAGTCATCGTTAAATTCGGTGAGGTTCATGTTTTCTTCGTTGTTGATATAAATGAGAGCCTGCTGGTATTGGTATTCCAGAGCTTGATTCTCTATCTTTTTCTTTTGGATTTCCTGCAGCTGGCTGGTGAGATCCATCTTCTGCTCTGAAAGCTGCCGAAGCTTGGCTGCGTAGAAGTCGCTGTCACCGCCTTGTGCTACGATCTTGACTAAGGCGGACATTTCCTGCTCCAGCTTGTTGATTTGCTTTTCCAGTGATTGAGGAGTGACTTGGCTCCCGGAAAAGAGGATAATGTTCTCTTGGACATCCCGGAGGTTTTGCATGATATCATCCTTGTCACCGGCCACGGTTTGAACGCACTGCAGGATTGCCTGATGTAATGCTTCCTCGGATAGGGTCGGAGAGTGCTGGCAATACTTCGTGCCGAACTCAAGGCGGCTGATACAACGCCAGACAACTTTTTTCTTGCCCTTTTTAGCCCAAGTGGTTCGTCGGTACATGGAACCGCATTCCCCGCAGACCAACCTTTCGGATAAAGCATATTTGCTGCAGTATTTCCCCAGCACGCTCTTGGTTTTCTTTTGGGAAACCTTCTTTTTGCTATTTCTGCGGGCCAGTTCAAGTTGGGCATTCAGGAAGTCCTCACGGGGAATGATGGCGGGGTGGTTATCTGTTATGTAGTATTGGGTGAGTTCCCCGTTGTTTTTCTTCTTTTTCTTGGTTAGGAAATCCACAGTATAAGTTTTTTGCAGGAGAACATCTCCCAAGCATATCCGAAGAGCGAAGAGAAAGCTATTACCAAGACCAACAACCTTTCAGCCAAAGCAGGGGCAACAAACGTCACAAGCAATAACGGCTATGTTGGGGACTTCTTTGGGGGATTTTACTCATCATCCATGAGAGTGTTGAGAAAGCCGAGCATCTCCGGTGGGATGGCTTCCTCCGGCTGCTGTACTGGCTGGGAAGGGACAGCCTGAAGTTCTTCCCGCAGGATGCGGCGCAGGGTGGACTCCAAAGCGTCCTGCCTGGCGCTGTCCAGAATTGCTTTCACCAGGAAGGCGCTTTTCTGTCCTTCCGGCACAGCCTGCAGCAGAGCCCATGCTTGGCGGTGATCCTCATTCTGGAGGTTTGGGCGGAACATAAAAAGGGGCCTGCTCATCCCTTGCCCACACCGCCCGACAAACGCCCCAAAATCCGCTCGAATCCTTCGGCGTTTACCCGGTCGTCCAGCAGGGCAAAAACCCGGCACAGGCCGTCCTGGGGGGCGACGTTTCGCTTGACCACCGCTGCGCCACCGCCCAGCATCACCACCGGGATGGCCTTGAGGTCGAACCCCGCTTCCATGGCCGCTGAGAGAAGGCGCTCGGTGTAGAGGCGGCCCTGCTTTTGGATGATGCTGCGGGCGTCCTCGTCCATGCTGCAGGGCTTTCCCGCCAGCACTCGCTCCACCTGGGCGTCGGTAACGGACAGCCCCACATCCCGGCGGACCTGTTCTTTCACCTCATCGATGCAGCGGATCATCCCCAGTTCCAGGCTCCGGCAGGTGGCGGCGTTGGGAACATTGTTGTCCAGCCGCATGAGATCCACCGTCCAGCCGCCGATGTCCATGAGCAGGACGGAGGGTTCGTTCTGGAGGAGTTCCGGGTGGATCATCAGGGCGGAATACCCCTGTGGGAACAGCTTCACATCCTCGATGGTGATTTTGTGGGGGATGCCCTCGAACTGGAAGCTTACCGGCTGGGAAGAAGGGCGAAGGTACTCCCGGAAAGACTTCTTCTCCCGGCCAAACCCGGCCAGAGGAAGGCCGGCTGCGATGGTAACGGAACAGTCCGTCTTGGCGCCCCGCTGCTGGATTTCTTTGGCGATGGCCGCAAGGGTCAGCAGGTAGTAGTTCTCGTTCTCCATCTTGTTTCGCAGAATCGGCTGTCTGCCGGTCCCACACACGAAGAACTTTCCACCGTACTCCAGCGTGTTCTGCAGGGTGTAGGGTTCATGGGAATAGGCGGTGATACCGGCTGGGAAAGAAAAATGCCGGGTCTTGATAGCGTAGTAGCCATGGTCGATGCCGATGTTCATGGTTTTGCTCATCCTTTCTTGGCTGCTGCCTAAAACTTGGTTTCCTGCTGGTTAAGAGCGAAGCGTATCTTGTTCTTTCCCAGCTGGTAAAGTATTCAGGGGGGAGAGTGTGAGAGGGGGGGGAAGCGCAAAAAACCGCCCCGGCCTGGCAGCCGGAGAGTTCCTAAAAAAGGGCGCACTACCCCCTTGTATTTTGAGGGCTTGATTTTGGGCCGTTTGGGGCTTTCGTCAACCTGTCTATTTGACAGGCGCAAACTTCTACACATTTGACAACGGGGAAAAGGGCCGCAGAACGCAAAAAAGCGGGGCCTCCGGCCTGAAAAATCAGGCGGAAGCCCCGCTCGTGGGGTTTCACTGCGGATTTTGCTCTGGACATCCACGGTAAAACCGTTTCCCGGATTTTCCGTCCAAAAGCCCGTAAACCCGCATGAATACTAAGAAAAAAGGGTTGACATCTTTTTTGTCAACCCTTCATGGTGGCACTCATGGAAATCACCTCGAAGAATTACCAAAGAATTCTCGAGTTCAAATTATCCAATCATGCCGGACGTCTATCTGCGTCCGATACTGGTATTATCTCACAAAACCCAAAAAATGACAAGAGAGAAAATTCAGACTATTATTGTGATAAAAAGAAGGTAGAAAATCTCCAGCAGCCATATCAAAGGATTTTTACTCCTGAGGAAACACAGAAGATCGTCACAGCTTATCAGTCTGGCAAGGCAAGCTATGAGTTGGGTGCCGAATTTAACTGCAGTAAGACGACCATTGTGAAACTCCTCAAGCAACAAGGAGTTCCCCTTCGCAAAAGTGGCCGGACTCGGGCAAAAGTCGATGACAAAAAAGTGATCAGAATGTATAAGGAGATGCATACTATAAAAGAGATCTCCAAGAACCTGAACGTAGATACTCAAGTCATTTCCAGATGTTTAAAGGAAAATGGAGTCAAGCTCAGGAGCAGATGGGACTATCCAGAAAAATAAAAATGTTAGAATTACGGATGCCGGGTGGGATTATTCCTGCCCGGTACTTATATCTTAATCATAGTAAATGCTTTTTGGTTTTTGGGGCATGGTTTCATATGACTTAAGAATGGCTCTGAATACATTTCTATTGGCACCTTTGTAGGTAATATAGTCATAGACCCATTCGCCAAATTCACAAATCAATTCCCCTAGCAGTTCATGCATAAAAGCCCGAGTTGTGTAGCTGATACCGGTAAAATCTAACTCTATTGCGTCAATATAGTCGTTAATGTCAGCTTCAGCACAATTTTTGAGAAGGAAAAACGCAGGCATAAGCACCAGAGTCCTAACATTCTTAGCTCCTTCTAGATTAACGGCACAATCGCCAAACAGTTCTGATAGAGGGATTGTAACTTTTTTCATGATACCTTAATTATAGCAATAAAATGCAACTTTGTTAAAAATCGTAATATTTCAAGTGTATGTCAATGGCTAATTCTGCTTAAAATAGAGGTGTTCAGCCATACGTCAAGTGTGCTATACTCTACCTGAACCTTATTTTTTTACCTGTATATGACGCAACTCCTAAGTATTCTACTTCGTTACATATAATCTGATAAGTTACCTGAGTTCACAGTACAATGAGGGTATCATATCGGAAATGAGGTGTAGAATACTTGTCGGCTGAGAACTATATTATAGAGCGAATCGAGGAGTTGTGTGAGAAAAAGCATATGAGCAGATATCGGCTCGCTCAGAAATCAGGAATTGCTCAGTCATCAATCTCTACGTTGCTGAACCGGAAAAGCGTACCCACAATCCAAACTTTAGAGAAAATATGTGATGGTTTTGGTATCACCTTATCGCAGTTCTTTGCCGAAGACGAAAAAGTTTTGGATCTGACCAAAGATCAGGAAGAACTGCTAAAAGATTGGAACTTAATGGACGGTCGGCAACAGGAATTGGTGAAAGCGTATATACAGGGAATTATCAGGAAATAAGGACGTCTTTTCTGCTAGGCAGGAGCGTCCTTTTTTCTTTTGCGGGAGGCGACTGATGAAGCAAAGAAATCTATTCCTTTTATTTTCCCTTATGATTATACTCACTGGCTGCAGCGCAGCATCTCATGAAGAAAGCAATAACAGGGAGCCGAAGTATGAGTTAACCTTAGAATCTGCCATTGATCAGAAAGACTGTTTTGTATGTGGTAACCCACCGGGTGGACTACTTGACTACTATTATAAGTTTGATTCTGTCGGCATTATTTACTGGCCGGATCTGACGGTAATAGACACAGGCGTGCGTACTTACGACGATGATGGAAATGAAACACTAGAAGGCGGTTCTGGTACACGTATCTCTTCTTTTGGAGAAGGCAATGGCTCTATCGTGTGCAATCCGTGGCCGGAGCGTGGAATCTCCGAGATAAAGATTTATCTGGGAGATGCGGACGGATTGGACTGCGAACCACTGGCAGAACAACTTTGTCAGAATTGCTTGAACGAAGTCTGTGGTTTTTACGAAGATCATATGAACAGTAGTGATGAAGAGTGTCTTGCCAGCACCCGTTATTCCCTGATTGATTTTGCCACCGAAGAACTATACACCCTGAGCAACCCTTATCGTGGTTACAGTATCCGGGATTATATTATTCGCTATGATTTTGAAAAACAGGGGGATGATGAGAAGTATATAGACCTGATGGTGATCTATGCGCCGGAGAGATCATTGTAGATAAAAAATTACCGGTCGGATATGTTTTATGGAACACGTTCGACCGGCAAATGTATTTCTTGAACTTATCAACTGGGGTTATCTCGGTTGGATTAATGTCACCATAAAAGAATGGCTCTTTATTTTGCCGATAACAAGTTGTCAAAATAATCCAATATGTATTGCCTTCCATACTTTTTCTCAACTTCTAAAGTGATCAGGATAGACAGTTTATCTAGGGATCTTGTTAAAGCAACATATAATTTATTTTTGGTCTTATTTTCAGCGGTCTTTTCGCCGAAGAGATACGGAGCTAAATCCGTGGTCAGTATAAAAAGACAGTTCTTTCCGTCTTGTCCCTTGATCCCCTCAACAGTGCTTACAACCGGAACAGCTACGGTTTTCTGAGTCGGTTTCTTCAGAGCCGATATAATTTTGGCGTATTGTTGTTTGTCCAAAGAACCCTTAAAATGTCGCTTTATTATGTTTCGGGGATCTAAGCCCTCATCAATATCTTCGATCATGCAATGAGCAAGATAATATGAGGTTTTTGCAATCTGATACTGAGAATCACATGGATGTTGTTGCTTCACGACCTCAGAGATTTCATGATTCAAGCTTGCGAAATAACTCTCTGACCCCTCTTGG
>OLPO01000879.1_pt1 | contig 22399 bp, 22 predicted proteins | sample 1672831 | NCBI WGS metagenome assembly OLPO01 (sample SAMEA3136728, study PRJEB25190) | human gut metagenome
CGGGTATAGCCGCCCTGGCGATCGGCGAACAGGCCCTGCTCAACCTTCTCGAAGAACTTCTTCTGCTCCTCGCAGAAGGCGGCAATTGCCTCCTGGCCGAAGGCCATCGCGGCAAGCATGTCATCCTCGGAGATCTCCTGAGCGGAGGCCTCGAGCATCGAGATGAAGTCGGGGGTGCCGGCCAGCTCGAGATCGAGGTCGGAGGCGTCGCGCTCCTCGTAGGTGGGGTTGACGAGGAACTCGCCCGTCTCAGGGTCGCGGCCGATGCGCACGCAGGCGAGCGGGCCCTCGAAGGGAACGCCACCGACGGTCAGAGCGGCGCTGGCGGCCATGATGCAGATGGTGTCTACGGGATTGACCTGGTCGGCCACCAGGGACGTGGCGACAACCTGAACCTCGTTGCGGAAGCCTGCCGGGAAGGACGGACGAAGCGGACGGTCGATCATGCGGGCGGTGAGGGTGGCCTTCTCGGACGGACGGGCCTCACGCTTGAGGTAGCCGCCGGGAATGCGGCCGACGGCGTACATCTTCTCGATGAAGTCGACGGTCAGCGGGAAGAAGTCGTAATCCTTACGTTCCTTCGAGACGACGGCGGTGAGAAGCACCGTGGAGTCGCCCTGCTTGACCAGGCAGGAGCCAGTGGCCTGCTTGGCGAGCTCGCCGGTCTCCAGGGCATAGTGCTTGCCGTAGAGGTCGAACTCGTGGGTAACCTTTGCCATTTTTCTTTCCCCTTATCTCCATCCGCCCCATTGCGGATGGGCCTCATAAAACAGGAGGCGCCCTTGTGGCGCCTCCCTTGGGTCCTCTTTACTGGACGTTGTCGCGAATGCCGAGCTTGGCGATCAGCTCACGGTACTCGTTGATGTCGTTCTTCTTGATGTAGGAGAGAAGACGACGACGCTTACCAACGAGCATCAGAAGGCCGCGACGGGTGTGGAAGTCCTTCTTGTGGGACTTCATGTGCTCGGTGAGGTTGGCGATGCGCTTGCTCAGGATCGCAACCTGAACCTTGGCAGAGCCGGAGTCGTGCTCATTGGCACCAAACTCCTTGATGATGTCCTCAACCTGCTGCTTGGTGATGGTAGCCATGTGCCTCCACCTTTCCGGCGTCTTCGACGCCCTTCTCGGCCGCCTGCGCGACCTGATCCATTCGCCCGATACCGCGTGACCATGCAGGTGGTGCGTGGAAACGAGGTGACGGGTAGAAACAACCTGGCTGAGTATAGCAGAGAAGTCCGATACACGGCCAAGCACACGAGTATTACACGCTCAGCAGGTACTCCATGGCACGAAGTCTGCAATCAAGATGCGTCGCAGCCCAGACATGGGCGCTCGAAAGCAGGAAGGAGGCCGTGGCACCGTCGGGCGACGATGCCACGAGGGTGTCGAACGTGGAGGACACGAGCGCCCGGATCCAATCGAGCTCGCCGCGCGAGACGGGCTCCGCACCCTCGACATCCCTTGAGCAGCTCTCGCACATGGCGCCACCCACGGCAGCCGAGAAGCGCGTCGGGCTCGCATCCCCACACAGCACGCAAGAGTCGACGACGGGCATCCAGCCACCGTGCGCAAGAACCTTGAAGACGTAGGCCGCGACGACGACGTCGAGCGTCTCTCTGTCGGGAGACTCCCCGACCGCGCCCAGTGCCCTGGACAAGATTGGGAACAGGAACGGATCCCCGGAGTCCTCGAACGACGTCAGCTCGGCAACCTCACATAGGCATGACGCCGCAGACACTCGGTCGATGTCCGCCCTGATGTCTAGATGCGGCTCCACGAGAGAGCATTCCGCCACCACGTCGAGGCTGCGTCCGTGCGCCACGAGAAGGTCGACGTCGCAGAACAGCTCACATCGTGCGGCAAGCCTGCCGCCGGGCTTTCGGGCGCCCTTGCCCACGACCCTCAGCTGCGCGCCGCTCTCCGACAATAGCGTCAGGATGAGGTCCTGCTCGCCAAGCTTCGTCTTTCTCAGGACGATTGCCCGCGCCCTATAGGTGCGCGCGCGAGCCATGCCCTACTCCCCCGCGTCGTACCCGAGGCGGCGAATCACGTTGACGTCGCGACGCCACTGCGGCCTGACGCGAACCTCGAGCGAGAGGAACACCTTGCATCCGAGCAGGCGCTCGATGTCGACGCGTGCCTGGGTGCCGATCTTCTTGATCATGGCGCCGCCGTGCCCGACGACGATGCCCTTCTGCCCCTCGCGCTCGACCAGGACCATCGCGCGAATCGAGGCGTGTCCATCGTGCGCCCACTCGATGTCGTCGCACAGAACGCCGACCGAGTGCGGAATCTCCTGCCTGCAGTTGAGAAGGACCTTCTCGCGGACGAACTCGGCGACGAGGTCCTCGTCGGCGGCATCGGTCTCCATGTCCTCGGGGAACCACTTCGGCCCCTCGGGCAGGCATGCGGACACGACACGCAAAAAGGCGTCGACGTTGAACCTCTCGGTAGCCGAGACCACGATCGAGTCGTCGAAGTCGGCAAGCTGACTCGCGGCGTCGAGCTGGCTTTTTACCTGCTCGGGAGTGGCGATGTCCGCCTTGGTCACGACCAGAAGCTTATAGGCATGAGCGGCGGCGACGTGCTTGGCGACCCATTCGTCACCACGGCCCACCGGCTTGGTGGCATCAATCAGCAGCGCAACGACGTCGACGTCGGCAAGCTCGCCCAGTGCGGCACGGTTGAGCTCCTTGCCCAGGGCGTCCTTCGGCTTGTGCAGCCCGGGCGTGTCGACGATGACGAGCTGCGAGTCAGGCGTGTTGACGACGGCGCGCATGCGACGGCGCGTGGTCTGCGCCACGGGACTGGTGATGGCGACGCGCTTGCCCATGCAGGCGTTGAGCAGCGTCGACTTGCCGACGTTGGGCCTGCCCACAAGGGCGACGAAGCCACTGCGGAAGGTGCTGTCGGAAGCATTGGCGGAAGTGTCCATGAAAGCCTTTCGTGTCAGAGTGGCGACAGGGCGTACGATGCCCTACCTGCCGAGAAGAGCGCCGAGGTAGACGGCGGCACCCGCGAGCGCGACCATCACGCAAAGCACCCAGACGGCCGCGGCGGCGATGTCCTTCGGCCTGCCCGCCAGCGGATGGAACTCGGGCGAGACCAGGTCGACGATCGTCTCGATCGAGGTGTTGACGAGCTCGGCGCAAAGCACCACGCCGCACCCAAGAAAGATCACGCCCCAACCGCACGCGTCAAGACCGACTACGATTCCGAGCACGACGGCGAGCGCGGCACCGGCAAGCATGACCTTGATGTTTCGCTCGGTTCGGACCGCCATGCGAAATCCCTGGATGGCGAAACCGAAGCTGTGTGCAAACGAGGGATGGTCCTTGTCGGAGCCGGGAATCATGCCTCGTCCCTCCTGTGGCGGGTGAGGACCGTGGGCGAGAGGGTTCCGTCACCGGGAAGCGATGCGAGGATCTCGTCCTCGATGCCCTGCATAACCACGGCGTCTTCCTCCTCCATGTGGTCATAGCCAAGCAGGTGAAGCATGCCGTGGACCATAAGCAGACGCGTCTCGTCGGCGATTGTCGTACCGAAGTCGCCTGCCTGACGCCCCACATAGGCGGGGGCAAGCACGATGTCACCGAGCTCGCAGGGCTCCTCGGGGCCGAGGTCGGGGTCGTCGGGACGCTCCGTCTCGAAGGACAGGACGTCAGTGGGCGCTGCAACGTCGCGCCAGCGCTCGTTGAGCTCGGCGATGCTCTCGTCCGACACGAACGAGACCGACACCATGCATGTCCTCTCCACTCCCCTGTCGAGAAGAACGGCGTCACACAGCGAGGTCAATTCCCCTTCAGTGAAAATCGACGCGACACCGTCCTCGCAAAAGACGTCAAGCTCAGCGCTCATCTCGTGCCCCCCTTGCCAGTCGTTTTGGACGAGGCGGCCGCCTCGTATGCGTCGACAATCCTGCCGACCAGCGTATGCCTAACGATATCCGAACGTCCGAGATCGACGAAGGCGATGTCGTCTACGCCCGAAAGAACCCTGCGCGCGGACTCAAGGCCGCTTTCGCCCGCAAGGTCGCGTTGGGAGACATCGCCCGTAACGACGAACTTGGACGAAAAGCCCAGCCTGGTGAGGAACATCTTCATCTGCTCGGGCGTGGTGTTCTGCGCCTCGTCGAGGATGACGAAGGCATCGTTGAACGTCCTGCCACGCATGAAGGCGAGCGGGGCGATCTCGATCACGCCCTGCTCGATAAGGGCGTTGCCCTTCTCCATATCGGTCATGTCGAACAGCGCGTCGTACAAGGGGCGCACGTAGGGGTCGAGCTTCTCCTCGAGGGTGCCGGGAAGAAAGCCGAGCGACTCGCCCGCCTCGACCACGGGACGCGCCAGCACGATGCGGCCGACCTCCTTGCGCTTGAGCGCGGAAACCGCCATGGCAACGGCAAGGTAGGTCTTGCCCGTTCCTGCAGGCCCGATTCCAAACGTGATGGTGTTCGACCTGATGGCGTCGACATAGCGCTTCTGGCCCGCGGTCTTGGGTCGCAGGGCCTTGCCGCGAAACGTGAGCAGGATGTCGTCGGAAAGGGAGAAGGGCGGAGTCGTACCAAGTCTCACCTGGTCGACGAGAAGGTCGACGTCGGAGACCGACGGAACGCCGCCGCCGGAGACGATGCGAATGAGGCGTGAGAAGACCGAGGTGACGCAGTCAACATCATCTGCCGGGCCAACGACGCTAACCTGGCTTCCGCGCACTGAGACCATGGCGCCAAACGAGGATTCGACCCTACGCAAAAGTGAGTCGGCCGGGCCCATGAGCAGGGACGGATCGACCGAGTCGGGAATGGTGAGTCTGACTCGCGTTGGCTCCATGCAACCTCCGTGTTCCAGCGGGCCCGTCGACCCGCGCACTACACTCCGAGAATAGCACCCGCGTGAATACCAGGCTCGCTCGGGCTACCCGCCGAGGGGCGCGCGTCGAGAAGTTCCCCGTCGCAGGAGGAGACGCGGGCCCTCACAAGCTCACCGGGGCAACCGGTGTCGACAATCGCGTCAAACAGGCCACCCGTGACGCCACGGCCTGGCTCCTGAACCAAGACCAGCTCCTCGTGACCGACGCGTGCCATGGCGGCCTCACGACGCATGCGTGCCGCAAGGCAGCGCATTCGACGTGCTCGCTCGGCGCTGACCTTGGGTTCCACCTGGCAGTCCATCTGGGCAGCAGGCGTACCCGGACGCCTAGAGTACCTGAACACGTGCATCTTGGAGAAGCCCATGCGCTCGCAAAACGAAAGGGAGTCCTCGAACTGAGCGTCCGTCTCCCCAGGGAAGCCCACGATGAGGTCACAGCCGAGCGATAGGTCAGGCAGCGCACGACGCGCCGCATCCACCATGCGCGCATAATATGCCGTGTCATAGGTGCGATTCATCGCGGCGAGCGTCGCATCGCACCCAGACTGGAGCGGGACATGCAAAAACGGGGCGACACGACCGTCGGAGTCTGCCATGACGCGCAACAGGTCGGCGTCAACGTCCTGCGGCTCGACGGAGGACAACCTCAATCGGCCCACGTCCGTCCTTCTCAGCAGGCCGTCGAGAAGCTCCGGGAGCCGGACCGTCCGACCACCTGAGGTCGACTCATAGCGACCGAGGTTGATTCCCGTGAGGACGACCTCTCGGGCGCCGGACGCCACCCTCTCGGCTACGCGAGCGACCGCCTCGTCCAAGTCGAGGGATCTCGCGCGGCCACGCGCCTTCCAGACGATGCAATACGTGCAACGATTGTCGCAGCCATCCTGTACCTTGACGCCGGGACGCGTCCTTCCGGTCGGGGTGCCCGCATGCCCGCAGGTGCCCACATCCCCCTCGCAGGCAGCCAGGCCAAGAAGGCGCAGGGCCTCGCCCGCGACACGGGCCTTGTCCCGCTGAACGACGACGCGCTCGCCCAGCGACGTAACCTCGTCCTCGAAAAGGGAGGCGACGCAGCCCGTGGCGACGACCCAAGGCATGCGCGGCAGCGCTGCCGCATGCCGAACGGCCTTCCGTGCCTTTGCCTCCGCCTCCCCCGTGACGGCACAGGTGTTGACCACGACGAGGTCGGCGGAGGCCTCGTCGCAAATGACGCAGCCGGCAGCCTCGAGCTCGGAGGCAATGTCGTCCAGCTCGACCCTATTGACCCTGCAGCCCAGGTTTACACATGCAACCCGCGCGGGAGCCGGCCCGTCCGCGCGACCCACTATCGCCCACCCTTGCGGGGACGCTTCTTCTTGCGCTTGCTTGCGACATCGTCGGGACGCGGGGCGTCCTTCTCGGCAACGGACTCGAGCCGCTCGAGGTCGGAACGCTCGCGAACCATGTCCTCGACGAGCTCGACCTGCTCGGGCGTGAGGTCGGTCGGCACGCGAACGTCGATGAGGACGATGAGGTTGCCACGGGCCGAGGTCCCCTGTCGGGGCATGCCGTGCCCATTGACGACGACCTGCTGGCCATACTGGCAGCCCGCAGGGACCTCGACCCTGACGCGCTCGCCCTCGAGGATGCCGTCGATCACATGGGCGGAGCCGACCATGGCCTCGAGCGCGTCGACCTCCACGGTGCAGATGAGGTCGTCCCCCTGCCTGCGGAAGCGATCGTCATCGGTAATGGTGACGCTGACCACGAGGTCGCCGGAGCGGTCGCCACGAACGCCGGCCTCGCCACGGCCTCGCACGGTAACGTTCTGTCCCGAGTGGATGCCCGCGGGAATCTCGATCCTTACGGTCTCATGCGAGGGGGTGCGGCCCTGCCCCTGGCAGGTCTCGCACGGGTGGTCGACCATGCGGCCGGTGCCCTGGCAGTCGGGACACACAGACTGGGTCTGCATGCGACCGAGCATGGTGTTCTGAACCGTGACGACGGTGCCGGTGCCATGGCAACGGGAGCAGGTGGTGACGGAGCCCCCCTCGGCAAAGCCTCTGCCAGCGCAGTCGTCGCAAGGGGCGAGCCTGTCGTAGGAGATGGTCTTGGTGGTGCCGCTCGCAGCCTCCGCAAGAGTGATGCGCAGGTTGATACCCATGTCGCGGCCGGCGGTACGGGCCTGGCGCCCCCTCGAGCGGCCGCCACCACCACCGAAGAAGGATGAGAAGATGTCGGACATGTCCATTCCGCCGAAGATGTCTGACATGTCGACGTAGTCGCCGCCGCCAAACCCCTGGGGGCCGTCAGGGTTGCCGAACTGGTCGTAGTTGGCACGCTTGCGCTCGTCGGACAGGACCGAGTACGCCTCGTTGACAAGCTTGAACCTCTCCTCGGCGTCGTCAGCCTTGTTGACGTCGGGATGCAGCTCGCGAGCCTTCTTCAAAAACGCGCGCTTGATCGTACGCGCGTCCGCATCGCGATCGACGCCGAGAATCTCGTAGTAATCCATGCTCTCACTCAACAGAACCATTCTCCAAACAAAACGCTGCTAGCGACCAACAAAGCCGGCGCGACCCGCGCCGGAGACGCAGGAAACCATCGTGACGAGGAACAGGGCCATCACGGCGCCGTTGACGGCACCGGCAACCAAATAGCGTCCCGCGTTCTTCCACCACACCACATTGCCGCCGACGCCACGGCCGAAGGCAAGAAACAGCCCGATGACAAGCGGGACCATAACGGTCATGACCATGGAGCCCAGGACCCCCGCAAAGGCGCCAAACAGAAGGAACGGCAGGCAGAAGCCAACGAGCTGGAAACCGTTGGCCTGCAGGGGCATGAGCCTCTCAGAGGGCACGCCAACGCGGCAGACGAAGTCGCCGGCGGCGGAGCCGTTGGTCCCGGCGTTACCCTTGCCTTCGAAGCGAATCTCGTCTCCGTCATGCGAGCCAGCGGGGATCTCGACCACGATCTCGCTGGCGGTGAGGTTTCGCCCGGAACCGCCGCAGACGTCGCACGGATCGGCCACGACCTTGCCCGTACCCTCGCACTCGGGGCAGACCATGCTCACGGCACCAAAGCCAAAGAGGTCGGACAGGTCGACGCCGATCTGTCCGGTGCCACCGCAGGTGGGGCACCTCTCGGGACGCTCGGAGCTGACGGAACCCTTGCCCACGCACGCCGCGCACCTCTCGTAATGGTTGTAGGTGATGCCGCGAGAGCATCCCTTCGCCGCGGTCTCGGCATCGATGTCGAGCTGGTAGATGACATCGGCTCCCGCCTTGGGATTGTAGGCGCGGCCGGTCTTGGCATGTCCCGCAGACGAGAAGGGCGAACCCCACCCAAAGGGCCAGGCGCCGGACATGGGAGAGCCCTGTGCGGTGGGCTGCCAGGTTGAGGAGGCGGCGAACGGGTTGCCCGACCTCATGGCGTCATAGCGCCTGCGCTTGTCGGGATCGGACAGCACCGCATACGCCTCGGAGACCTCCTTGAAGCGCTCCTCGGCATCGGGCGCCTTGTTGACGTCAGGGTGCAGCTTCCTGGCAACCTGCTGGAAAGCCTTGCGAATCTCCTCGGCGGAGGCATCCTGCTCCACGCCGAGAATCTTGTAGTAGTCCTTCTCGTTCATTGACGCCATCGGGCACCCCGGTCTAATCCCCCGCTCACGGCGGGTCGTCTATCGGCACTCTCGGGTTTCGATTGTACCCATGGACAGGTCCCACATTCTCTCGTACAGCTCATTTCCAAGCAGCCAGCCATCGCGGGTCGGAGCAAGGCCCCCGTCGTCCAACTCGGCAAGCCCGTCGGACACGACCCCCGCGACCGTCGAGTCGACTGTTCCCGCGCCGATGACGTCGCGAGCGTGCGCAAGGAGCCCAGGCGCGACGCCGTCGCTCATCCTGCAGCCAAGCATGAGGTCCTCGCAGGTGGCCTGGCGCATGTCGAGGAACTCTACCGAGAAGTGCGAGCGACTCGCACCCGACCCCATCCGCTCGGAGACGCGGACGCGCACGCAGTCGGAAGGTGCGACGGGAAGGCACTTCTCGGCAACTCGCAGCAGCTCATAGGCCTCGACGGGATACATTCCCGAGGCACCGACGCCCACGCCGGCGTAAGGGATGCCAGACCAGTAGGCGACGTTGTGCTCGCAGCGCTTGCCCGGCTTCGCGTAACTCGCGACCTCGTAGCGGTCGAGTCCGCGGACGAGAAGTGCGTCGGAGGCACGAAGCATGAGGTCCGCCTGGACGTCGGGGTCGGGCCCCTCGAGCCTGCCGGCGTCCACGTCGGCGGCAAGCGGGGTGCCATCCTCGACCATGAGCGGGTAGACGCTCACGTGGCCCACGCCGCTCTCGCTCGCCAGGCGAAGGGTGCGCTCCCAGCTTTCGGGCGTCTGAAGGGGGATCCCGCACATGAGGTCACACGAGACGTCGAGCCCCACCAGACACGCAGACTCGATCGCGGACAGCGCGTCGGCGGCATCGTGCAGGCGCCCAAGTGCCACGAGCTCGCGATTTTCGAGCGACTGCACGCCGACCGAGACTCGGGTGACGCCCGAGGCCGCCATGGCCCGGGAGACGTCAGCAGTCAGCGTGTCGGGATTGGCCTCGCAACTGAACTCGACGGGTCCGCACGCATCAGACACCTTTTCGCAGAGCCTCTCCAAAAGTGCCGGTCCCAACATGGAGGGGGTGCCGCCGCCGACATACGCGGTCCTGACCCGATCGAGAAGGCCGAGGTCGGCAAGGCGGTCGATTCGCCTGCATGTTAGGTCGACATACTCCTCGAGTCGGGCGGAACCCATGGCGCACCCAACCGAGGCAAAGTCACAGTAGCGGCACTTCCTGACGCAGAAGGGCACGTGGACGTAAAGGGCGCCCACACTCGACACGTGGTAGCGGCCCGACCAGCCTGCCGAGTCGGGCCAGCCATCCCAAAGGCTTCGGCCCACGCTAGTCGCACCCCAGACCGGCGCGCTCGCACTCGAGCGCGACCTCGTCGGCCAGACGAAGATAGTCGTCCACCGAGACGCACGTCATCGCACGCGCGCGCCACGAACTCGCATTTGGCACGCCACGCAGGTACCAGCCCGCAAGGCTGCGGGCGCGCGCCATATGGGCACCGGTCGCCTCGAGCAGGCGCACGTGGAGGCAGAACGCCGCAAGGCGCTCGGCCATGCTGCGCCGAGGTTGAACCTCGCCACGAAGCAAGGCCCGCGCGTCCGAGAAGATCCAGGGGTTGCCGTAGGTGCCGCGCGCGACAAAAGAGCCGGCACATCCCGCACCCTCGACCATGTCGACCGCGGCACGGGCAGAAAGCACGTCGCCGGAACCGATGACGGGAACGTCAACGGCGCCCGCAACGGCCTCGACTACGCCGCGGTCCGACTCGCCGCGATAGAACTGTGACGCAAAGCGCCCGTGCACCGCGACTGCCGCAGCGCCCGCATCGACCATGCGACGGGCGAACTCGGGCGCGACCATGGCGTCCGCGGTCCTGCCCGCGCGGATCTTCACGGTGGTCGGCACGTCGCAGGAACCCGCGACCGCGCGCACGATCTCGGCGGCACGGTCGGGGTCCCCCATCAGGGCCGAACCCTCCCCCTTACGGGTGACCTTGGGGACGGGACACGCCATGTTCACGTCGATGAGCAGGAGTTTGTTTCCGAGTCGCTTCTGCACGGCGGTCGCCGCCTCGGCAAACTGGGACGGGTCGCTGCCAAAGAGCTGGACGGCTATGTCGGGCTCGCACTCGTCGGGAATCACGAGCTCCCAGGTCTTCTCGCCAGAGAAATGGATGCCCGCCACCGAGACCATCTCGGTATAGGCAAAGCCCGCGCCGCCGGCGCGCGCCATGACGCGATACGCCGCATCCGAGACGCCTGCCATTGGCGCCATGAGAAACGGGTTGCTGCCGAGAAGTGCCGTGACGTCGTGGGTCCGAGGCGCTGGGTCAAGAGAGGGCGCAAGCCCTGCCTCGGCGGCATGGGTCGCGAGAAGCTCGGCGCAGGCGTCGGCGCCTTTGGCCGCGGCCACTACTCGTCGTCCACCTTGAGGACGGCGAGGAAGGCCTCCTGCGGAACCTCGACGCTGCCAACCTGCTTCATCCGCTTCTTGCCCTCCTTCTGCTTCTCGAGGAGCTTGCGCTTGCGCGAGATGTCGCCTCCGTAGCACTTGGCAAGAACGTCCTTACGGACCGCCTTGACGGTGGAGCGGCTGATGATCTTGTTGCCGATGGCTCCCTGGATGGGAACCTCGAACTGCTGGCGCGGGATGATCTCCTTCAGCTTGTCGCACAGGCCACGAGCGAGCGAGTAGGCCTTGTCCTTGTGGACTATGAACGACAGGGCGTCAACCTCATCGCCCGAGAGCAGGATGTCAAGCTTCACAAGATCGGAGGTACGATACTCGTTGAACTCGTAGTCGAGCGAGGCGTAACCCTTGGTGCGGCTCTTGAGCTGGTCGAAGAAGTCCAGGATGAGCTCGGCGAGCGGGATGTCGAAGTGCATCTCAACGCTCTTCTCTGAGAGGTAGACCATGTCCTGCGTCACGCCACGGTGCTCGATGGCAAGCTGCATGACGGCGCCCGTAAAGTCGGGCGGGACGATGATCTTCGCCTTAAGGTAGGGCTCCTCGATATGCTCGATGCGCGTGACGTCGGGAAGGTCCTGCGGACTCCTGACCTCGACCATCGTGCCGTCAGTCTTGAAGACGTGGTAGTCGACCGACGGACTCGTGGCGATGAGCGATAGGTTGAACTCGCGCTCCAGGCGCTCCTTCACGACCTCCATGTGGAGAAGGCCGAGGAAACCGACGCGGAAGCCGAATCCAAGGGCGACCGAGGTCTCGGGCTCCCAGGTAAGCGACGGATCGTTGACGTGAAGCTTGTCCAGGGCGTCGCGAAGGTTCTCGTAGTCCTTGTTGTCGACGGGGAACAGCCCGGTGAAGACCATCGGCTTGGCCTCACGGTAACCAGGAAGCGGCTCGGGGGTCGGACGTGCGGCGTCTGTGAGCGTGTCGCCGACACGTACCGAGTCCGGGTCCTTGAGACCCGTGACCACGAAGCCGACCTCGCCAACGCCAAGCTCATCGAGGGGCTGCTCCACGGGACGGCGAACGCCGACGCCATCGACCAGGAAGGTTTCACCCTTCTGCATCATGGCGAGCGTCTGCCCCTTGCGAATCGAGCCGTCAAACACGCGCACCGTGGCAACGACGCCGCGGTACTCGTCGAAGTAAGAATCAAGAATCAACGCCTTGAGGGGAGCGTTCGCATCCCCCTTGGGGGGCGACACGAGGTAGACGATCGCCTCGAGAAGATCGTGGATGCCCTCGCCGGTCTTTCCCGAAACGCAAACCGCATCGTCGGCGGGAATGGCAAGGTCGTCCTCGATCTCCACCTTGACCTCGTCCGGATGGGCACTCGGAAGGTCGATCTTGTTGATCGCGGGAACGATGTCCAGATTCGCATTCATCGCGAGGGTGGCATTCGAGACGGTCTGCGCCTCCACGCCCTGCGTCGCGTCGACGACGAGAACAGCACCCTCGCATGCCGCCAGGGAACGTGAGACCTCATAGGTGAAGTCCACGTGACCAGGCGTGTCGATGAGGTTGAACTGGTAGGTCTGCCCGTCGTCGGCGTCATACATCACGCGCACGGCATTCGACTTAATCGTGATGCCGCGCTCACGCTCGATGTCCATTGTGTCGAGGAGTTGGGACTCCATGTCCCTCTCGCTCACCGTGTGGGTCAGCTCGAGAATGCGGTCGGAGATCGTCGACTTGCCGTGGTCGATGTGGGCCACGATCGAGAAGTTCCTGACGTGTGAAGTGTCATTTGTAGGCATGAGGAAGATAATAGCCCATTGATGGGTTCACATGCTATACTCTTCGAGTTGACCTCACCGTGTCTCGGCAAAGAGGCCTCACCTATTAGTTTTCGAAAGGATCAAGCACGTGGCTAACATCAAGTCTCAGAAGAAGCGTATCAAGACCGCCGAGAAGGCGCGCATCCGCAACAAGGCCGTCCGCTCCGAGCTGAAGACCGCCGTCAAGGGCGTTCGCGCTGCCGTCGAGGCCAAGGACGTCGAGGCCGCCGAGGCCGCCGTCAAGAAGTGCAACCGCCTGCTGGACAAGGCTGCTTCCAAGGGCATCATCCACAAGAACCAGGCTGCTCAGCGTAAGAGCGGTGCCCAGAAGCTCGTCAACTCCATCAAGTAACTTCTGACACATACTTTGTTCAGAGTACGGGCGTCGACCTAGTGGTCGGCGCCCGTTTTCGTTGTCGGCTTTCGGAAAGCAATGATTGCCCGAGGGTCGAAGGCAAGACACCCATGACCGCAAATTCGCGAATGCGAAATCGCAAACGGCTACTCGCCACCGACGCATGCAATCTTGAGGAACCTCGTAAGTGCCAGATACTCGTCACCCGAACCCTTGATGGTCTCCTCCAGCCTGACGGCCTCGCCAAGAAGCCGCTCGAGCTCCCCATCACCAAACCTACGCGAATCGCGAACCAAACCGTCCGCCATCCACTTACGATTTGGTGGCAGCTTGAGCTCGGCGGCAACGGAGGCGGAGCGTCCACGGGCGGAAAGCGACCGTGCGCAAATCAGCTCACGCAGGCGTCTGACGAACAGAGTGTGGAGAAGGACGTAGGGAGGATTCTCCATCGCGCGAAGCTGATCCATTGCCTGGACAAAGTTACGCGTCGCCATTGCGTCAACAAGCTCGAACGGCTTCACCTCAACAACACGAGCAACATTTGCAACCACATCAGAACGAGAGAACCTCGTCTGACTGGGAAGCAGCTCGCAAAGAGTCTTCACCGTACGTTCAAGCATTACGGTCGAATCGCCGACACGCGAGACGAGTTCGTTCGCCGCGGGGACATCAATCGAGCGCCCCTGCGCCGTCACAAGCTTCTGAACAAAGGCGGACAGGTCCCTCGACTTCTGTGGGGGCTCACACTCAATCACAGCCTTGGGTCCAAGCTCGTTTACTGCCTTGTACAGACGAGTGTTCTTTGCCTGAGAATCACCGACAAGAAGCAAGACGCATGCGGGGTTTGGATCATCCAGGTAGTCAATGACGGCATCCGAAAGCTCCGAGGCCAAGCCCGAGCCATAGGATAGCTCCACCAGGCGAAAGCCCTCGCCAAAGGGAAGGGTTTGGAGACCCGCGACGAAGTCTACGGGCTCGACATCCGAAGACGCCTCGATTCGCTCAAGGTTAAAGTCGAGAAGACTAGGATCGAGATGTGACTCAAGGCGCTCGATGACCTTCTCGCGCTTGAGAACGTCCTTGCCAACAACCAGATATGCGGGAAGCAGACCCTGTCTGGGATCGTCCGCCATACCCCTCCCTCCAATCAACAATCTCACATGATACACGCGCCACGAATGCGAGCTAGGCTAGGCGGCCCTTCTCTGCTGGATGACGCTCGGGCCACCAACGCCAGGACGTACCGTAACGTCGCCCACATCCTTGGTGCAGAAAAACACTGACCCTGCCTCCTTCAATATCCCCTCGCATTCGGGACTCGGATGGCCATAGCGGTTGTTCTCCCCCGCACTCGCAACGCTTACTTCGGGATCAAGTGCCTCCGCACCCTCCGCATCTAGGGATACCTTTGAGCCGTGGTGCCCGACCTTTAAAAAGTCTATGTCCCCAACATCGCCAAACTGGAGCACCTCCGTGGTCTCGCTTTTCTCGGCATCGCCAGTCAGCAGGGCCGTAAGTGACTTCCCTTCGGAGCGGTAGTCCAATGCAAGCTCAATCGAATCGGCGTTTTCGGAACCGTCGGTGGGAACATGCGGCCATACCATTCGCAAATTGAAGTCGCCCACCCTAACGCAGTCACCGTAGCGAAGCTCTTCCACCTCACATCCAAGAAGTCCAACGGCATCCGAAACAGGTGCGGGAAGATTCTTAGACACACCCTCGCCTACCAGCATCTTCCCCACTAAAACATGACCCCTGAGACTGCCCAATCCCCCGTAATGGTCATCGTGCATATGAGTAATGAGAACCGCATCAAGTCGCCAGACACCATGCCTCGCAAGCGCCGTGGCAACGGACTCATCCGCCCCCGTATCCACGAGCAGGGCAGACGACCCCTGCCTGACCAAAATGGCATCACCCTGCCCCACATCCAACACGACCACCTCCGCAGGGGCAAAACAACCAACCCTCACAAACATAACGAGGACGGCTGCCGTTAAGCCCAGGATCAAGAAACGAGCAATCCTCTCCCTGACCTTAGGCCAAACAATCAGGACGACGAGCAAGGCGACAATTGAAAGGGTCCCGACACACGTCGTCAAAGATCCGGGCCGCACACTCGCCATCGGCAAACCCGACGCAACGTGCGCAACAAGAAGCACGGGACGTGCCGCCAAATCGGAGACAGATAGAAGGACGGGACCGATAAAGGGCGCTCTCGCCAAAACGGTCGCCAAAAATCCCAGGGCAACAAATGCCGAAAAGAATGGTGCAGCTAGTATATTGGCAACAGGTCCTATCAGAGAAATCGTCCCAAAAGCGGGTAATGTCAACGACATGGTTGCCGCTTGCGCAACAAGGGAACAGGAACCCGCCGCAATCGCAGAGGTATACAACCGTCCAAGAACACGCACAGGTGCATGCGCACTGGCAAACAGCGGCTTGGACGAAGGCAGGATTGCCGACAGCACGTATTCGGAATACCGCCCAAAGACACAAAGCCCGCTAACCGACGCGACGGACAACAGGCAGCCAAGCTCTCCCGCATTTGTCGGATTCGCGGCAAGCATGCAAAGGGAGACAATAGCGACGGAGGAAAGGCCGTCTGATTGCCTGCCGGCAACTTGCGATCCCGCAGCCACCGACGACATCAACCAAGCCCTGACCGCCGAAGGCGGCATCCCGCAGACGAATACAAAGGCGCCACTGACAGCCCAAATAATCAACAGCCTTGTCCTGGCACTAGTAGCAAGCGGCTTGAGTATGTCGGTCATGAGACGTGAGACGATTGCGATATGCGCACCTGATACAGCAACGAGATGCGAAAGGCCACTAATTGCAAATAAATCTTGCAGACCAGACTGTCTAAGCTCGACACGCGAGCCGCAAATGCACCCAGCAAGAAGGGCACGTGACTCGGATTGCTCGGGAACAATACCCTCCAAAAAGAACCTTGACGCCGATCGGAATATGCCCGCTAATCCACCGATGCGCTCCTTCCCAAGCAGACGGACCACAGAAACGCTCCCGCAAATGCCTCTCATGCGACTTGCTTCCGCAAACTCATCTTCCCCGAGGGGTTTAAAACGGCATATGCCACGAATTTCCTCGCCAACCTCATGACGCGCGAAAGACTTAAGCCATATCTTTGCACGAGCACCCGAGGGAGACACTGCCTCGGCAAGACAGCTCCATCCACGCGTGGATTCGGTCGGTTCGCCCACGACCTCAAACGTCCAATCCGAGAGATTCGAAGACCCGAGAGAGGTGGCCATCGAATCGCGATTCGCCGCAACGAACGCGGACAAAAGGCCGATAACAAGGGCTGACGCAATCACAAGCAACAAGGAAACCGACGCAGCGGTCGTGCCACCCTCTCCCCCGTTCGATATGCGAACGCAAACGAGGGGCACGACGAGAATCAAACTTACAGAGAGCAAAACCAGGGGGATCAGATTGCCGGTCAAGACAGCCCTACTCACGATAATCGACAGGAGCAACGCGAAAAGTGTTGCCGGCAGATATGGACGTGGAGGAGGGTCAGTCGCCTTAGACACAAATCTTGTCCTTCATCTTCTCGAACTTCTTCTCGCCAATACCAGAGACCCGCATAAGGTCCTCGGGGGATTTATAGGGACCATTGGCCTCGCGATCCCTTACGATTGCGTTCGCCGTAGCCTCCCCCACACCAGGAAGATCATCGAGCTGCTCTGACGACGCCGTGTTGATATTGATCAAACCAGTTGAAACCCCCGAAGAAGAGTTGGCAGCCGCCGCCTGCGATGTCCCAGGCTGGCCGGTTCCCACGGCTTCCCCCTTCGCGGGCACATGCACCTTCATTGCGTCTTCCACACACGCCGCAAGGTTCAGTGAAGTCGTGTCGGCATCCTTTAAAAGGCCGCCCGCAGCATCGACCGCATCCGCGACTCGCGCCCCCTCAGGCAAATCGAGCTCATAGACTCCAGGCTTTTTTACGGCGCCATCAACATGGACCACGATTCTTGTAATCACGGTCTCGGCAGAGGCTGCAGAGTCACACGACACCACTGTCTCCGGCGACGACGTAGCGCCATGTCCACCCCTTTCGATCACCACACCGCCGCCGAGGGACGGAATCAAAACCCAGGCAAACGCAATGACGCCCAGAAGAACAAGGATCCCCAGGCACGCCCATTTACCACGCGATCCAGGAACACCAGCGAATAGCGACCTGAGGCCACGCCTGGAAGTACGATTTGCTTGCGCCATAAAACCACCCCCACACCAAATACTGGCGTGGGGGTGGTTTGAAATCTATAGATTTACCAGGGCAAATAATTCCGACTGCCAGAAATCTGGCATACATCCAACAGACGAGACTAAATATCCTGCTCAGAATCGCGCCTGTTCCATGTCGCAGGACGCAACTCACGATGGAAAGCCTTGAGGGAGCGGGGCGGCCTATAGGACGGACAGCCATCAGCATCAACGTACTCGACGTTTTCGACCAAGCTTTCGATCATCGCGTCATGGTCGAAGAGGTCCCACGCGGCATGCACCTGATCCAGGCGAGCATGCGTCTCTGGCCTCCTGGGCATAAAGAGCGTGCAGCAGTCGGGAGCGGTCTCGCAGCAAATGTCATAGGTACCGATCTGCTTGGCACGCGTGATGATCTCCTGCTTGTCTGTACCGATAAGCGGGCGAAACACCGGGATGTCCACAACCTCGTTAACGGCAGTAATGTTCTCGAGGGTCTGCGATGCGACCTGTCCCAGGGACTCGCCGGTAACGATTGCCTTAGCGTCCTCGAGTCGGGCGATACGCTCGGCTACAGAGAACATCATGCGTCGATACATGATGATGCGAAGGGCCTGCGGCACCACAAGCGAAATCTCACGCTGGACGTCACCAAACGGAACGACGTACATGCGACCGACGATACCTGCAGGCTGAAGAGCGTGGACAAGGTCTTGGCAAAGGTACTCGCTCGTGTCGGAGGTCTGCGGGCGACCCGAGAAATGCACAGGGACACAAATGGCACCACGGCGGCCAACCATCCAGGTCGCAACAGGCGAATCGAAGCCGCTGGAAAGAAGCGACACGACCTTTCCCGCAGTGCCGACGGGAAGACCTCCACATCCAAGCTCGGAAGCGGCATAAACGTACACATCACCCTGAACGACGTTGACATGAACAACGATGTCAGGCGTGTGGACATCAACCTTCTTGTCAGGGAAGGCCTCACACAGCACGGAACCAACGAGCTTGTTTAGCTCGAGGGTGTGCAACGGATAATCCGTGTTAGACCTACGCGCATGAACCTTAAACGTCGAGAAGGACGGGACCTCACCCAAGGCGCGCACTGCCGCCTCACAAAAGACCTCGGGCTCGCGAGGGCAACGGTACGCAATCGAAGCTCGCGCGACACCAGGCACCTGACGCACAATGGCGGAAATCTCGCTAGCATCCGCACCAGGCTCCAAATCCACAAGCAGGTGTCCAGAAATACGACAGACACGCTTGACCGGCAGGTCGCGAAGCGTACGACGCAGGTTGGTGACAAGCTGGTTCTCGAACGTCGAGCGATTCTTGCCCTTAAGTCCGATCTCGTGATAATGGACGAGGCAGATGCGCTCGTATGCCATGTTAGCCAACCTGATTGTTGCCCTTGATGGCGGCATCGAAGAAGTCCCTGTCAAAGCTCAGGGTACCGTCCTCGATCTCATCCATGGCAATCGTGACGGGATCCTTGCCAGAGACGACGGTGGTGATGTCGTCGATGGCCTGGATGGCAGTCACGCGAAGGTGCTGGCCACGAAGCATGTTGTTGATGTCACAGGCACGCTTGGACGCAACGGAGCAGAGCAGGAACGGATTGTTCTCGGTCTTGTCCAGAAGGTCGTTGATCTCCGGCTTGATAACTGACATCTCTTGGAACCCTCAATTCATCTCGTGCGACTGGAGCGCATTGGCAAGCTCGCTTGCGGCTGCCTCCAGATCATCATTAACAATGCGGACGTCATACTGATCCGCAAGTTCGAGCTCCCCCACCGCGTTGGCAAGGCGAAGCTCGATGGAGGACTCGTCCTCCGTGCCACGACCGCGAAGCCTCTTCTCGAGCACATCCAGGGAAGGCGGCTCGATGAAGACTAGAACGGCGTCGGGATAAACCTTCCTCACATTGAGCGCACCTTGCACGTCAATTTCGAGAATGACCGAACGGCCGGCATCAATGCACTTGGTGACCTCAGATAGAGGCGTTCCATACTTATGCCCATGGACGTTCGCCCACTCGAGAAACTCATTGCCCTTGACCATCCGGTCAAAGCAATCGTCGGAGAGGAAGTGATAGTCAACACCGTCGACCTCACCCTTACGCGGGCTCCTAGTCGTGGCAGAGACCGTCAGACCCAGATCAGGACGTGCCGCGCGCACCTTGGCGAGCAGCGTACCCTTCCCCGAACCTGACGGTCCCGAAACTACAAAGAGCCTGGCTCGAGTAGCCACTACTTGGAGAGCGCCTCGATGAGCTGCTCGCGCTGACGGGCGCCAAGGCCCTTGACGCGACGGGTGGCGGAGATGCCCAGCTCGTTCATGACCTTGGCAGCCTTGGCCTTGCCATAGCCAGGGAGGGACTCGATGAGGGCGGAGACCTTCAGACGGCTGGCGATGGGGTCGTCGGAATCAAGGACCTCCTCAAGGGTGACATCGCCGTTCTTAATCTTCTCGCGAAGCTCGGCACGAGCGTGACGAGCGGCAGCGGCCTTCTCCAGAGCAGCCTTGCGCTGCTCATCAGTAAGCTGAGGGAGAGCCATTTTTCCTCCAAACATAGGGTTTGCTTCAATCGAACAAGTCCAGAAGTGAACCCTGGCTTGTTAGCAAATCCATATTGTGGCGTTATGCGGGCGTTATTGCAAGTAAATCGCCCTATCGTCCGCAATCCAGCCACTCATTTAACAAAAAGTGTCAGAGCATTCGTGCAGGTAGAAGCAATGGCCTACATCGCGTCCAACTCTTCGACAATCGCGTCGAACGCAGCGACGGGATCGTCGGCCTGAGTGATGGGCCTACCCACGACCAGCTGAGTCGCGCCTGCGGAAACCGCGGCAGCCGGCGTGGCGATTCGACGCTGGTCGCCCACCTCCGAGCCTGCGGGACGAACGCCAGGGGTGACGATAAGGGCGTCGGGCCCGAGAAGCTCGCGCATGGACGCAGCCTCCTGCGGAGAGCAGACGATACCGTCAGAGCCCGCGCCGCACGCAAGCGTGGCAAGACGCGAGACCTCGTCCGCAACAGGGGCATCAATGCCGATCTTTGCGAGAGATTCCTGATCCATGCTGGTAAGAACGGTAATCGAAACAAGCCTGGTGCGCTCGTCGCGGTCAACGGCGGCAGCCTCGACACCCTCACGTGCGGCAGCAACCATGGCGTCGCCACCAAGACCGTGAATCGATAGGATGTCGGCACCAGCGCGGGAGGCAGACTCGGCGGCCCCGCGAATCTGGTGCGGAATGTCGTGCAGCTTGAGGTCAAGGAAAACCTTGAGGCCCTTATCGTGCATGGCGTCGACAATCTCGGGGCCGCACGCATAGTAAAGTGTCATGCCAATCTTGACCCAGGTGGCGTGGCCACCGAGAAGGTCGGCGAGCTCGAGGGCGCGCTCGCGACTGCAGTCGAGGGCGACGATGACACGGTCGGCAGACTTTAGCATTCGAACGCTCCAATCAGATCGTTGATGTTGGAAACACCCTGCGAGGCCGCCCACTCCTCGAGCTCAGAGAGGACGCGCGGGGCGGCCATGGGGTCGACAAGGTTGGCCGTACCCACCGAGACGCAGGTCGCACCAGCAAGAATGAACTCGGCAGCATCCTTGCCGCTGGCAATACCGCCAATGCCGCACAGCGGGATGGAGACGGTATTGTGGGCCTCCCAAACCATGCGAACGGCAATCGGATGGATGCAGGGACCAGAGACCCCCGCGGTGGGACGCGAGAGCTTGCTGCGCCTGGTACGAACGTCAATCGCCATGCCAGGAATGGTGTTGATGAGCGAGAGCGCGTCGGCACCGGCATCCTCGAGGGCGCGAGCGATTTCGGGAACCCTCGCAGGGGCCATCTTGACGACAACGGGACGCTTGGTCCTGGGACGAATGGCCCTCATGACACCAGCGGCCCCCTCGGGCGTGGAGCCCATGGCGGCACCACCCGCAGCGATGTTGGGGCAACTGATGTTGATCTCGAGACCAGCCGCAAAGGGGGCGAGCTCCTCGTACTTCTCGACAGCGGCGACATACTCGTCGATCGAGTGGCCGGCCACCTGACAGATAACCTGACAGCCCTTGTCGGAAAGACCCTGCAGGTATTCGCCGTTGTCCCGAACGAAGGACTCGACACCGGCGTTTTGGAGGCCAACGGAGTTCATGATTCCCGAGGCAACCTCATGCATGCGTGGCGCAGGGTTACCAGGCCACGGCTCTGCGGAGCAGCCCTTGGTGGTGATGGCGCCAAGGCAGGAGACGTCATAGAAGCCGTCGAACTGCCATCCATAGCCGAAGGTGCCAGATGCGGTGTTGATGGGGTTCTTCATGCGGATGCCGCCGAAGTCGACGGCCATGCTAACGCTGCTCACCAGGCGACCTCCTCCGCGTCGAAGACCGGGCCGTCCATGCAGGTGCTGGCGTAGCCGCCGTGCCTCATGGCGACGTTGCACGTGCTGCATGCGCCAAACCCACAGGTCATCATGCGCTCCATCGAGACTTGGCAGGCGATGCCACGCTCATGGCAGAGCCTGGCGACGCCAGCCATCATCGGCTCGGGCCCACACGTGAGGACACAGCTGTACCCGTTGCGCGACATGAGCTCGACCATGCCGTCGGTCGTGAACCCACGGAGGCCGCGAGTTCCGTCATCGGTCGTCACGAGCACCTCGCCCGCGCCGGCGACGACAAGCTCGTCGACTCCCCAGAGCTTGGAGGAGGTCTGTGAGCCAACAACGGCGTCAAACGCAATTTCGGAGGTTGAAAGAGCTCGACCAAGACCGACGATCGGCGTGATGCCGACACCGCCGGCAACGATAAGGGCACGGTCCCCCGCCTCGCACACACGCCAACCGTGGCCACAAGGACCAAGGACGTTGGTGGTGTCGCCAGGCCTCATGAGAGACATGCGTCGGGTACCGTCGCCCACGACCGCATAGACCGTCTCAACCGTGCCGACGGCGGGGTTGGTCCCTGAGAAGGACACGGGGATGCGAACGATCTGGGAGGGATCGCCAGGGACATGGATGTTGACGAACTGGCCTGCCTCAAGACTGGAGGCGAGGTCGGGAGCGCGGAAAACAAGGCGGAAG
>OLPO01000880.1_pt1 | contig 22396 bp, 11 predicted proteins | sample 1672831 | NCBI WGS metagenome assembly OLPO01 (sample SAMEA3136728, study PRJEB25190) | human gut metagenome
GCGATGCCGAAGTCCATCACCTTCACGTTGCCGTCGGGCTGCACCATGATGTTCTGCGGCTTGATGTCGCGATGGATGATGTCCTGGTTGTGGGCGACGGTGAGGGCCTGGCACACCTGGGCGCCGATTTCGGCGGCCTTGCGCTGGTTGATAGCGCCGCGCTGCTGAATGGCGGTCTTCAGGTCGGACCCGCGCACGAACTCCATGACGATGTAATAGGTGTCGTCGTCTTGGCCCCAGTCGTACACGTTCACGATGTAGGGGCTCTGCAGGTTTGCAGCCGCGGCGGCTTCCTGGCGGAAGCGCTGGGTGAAAGAGGGGTCGGCGGCGAATTGGGGCAGCATCACCTTCACGGCGACGACGCGGCCCAGCGTGCTATCTTGGGCGCGGTACACCTCGGCCATGCCGCCGATGCCGATGCGATCCTTTATCTCGTAGCGGCCGCCGAAGACCTTGCCCGTCATTGTTCCCTGTCCGGTCACCTTGATACTCCTTAAAGTTCCATGTACGAGTGCGTTTGCGGTTTAAGTATGCGAACTCTGGTGAGTCTTGCCATTGTACTACAGCGCCCCCGTCACTTCGAGAGCCGTTTCCAGAACGTCGTGGGCGGCGCTGGCGCCAGCCCCCGATTCGCCCTTCTCGATGACGACGGCCACCACGACCTTGGGGTCGGCAGCGGGGGCCATTCCCACGAACCAGCTGTCATCGCTGCCGTCACCGCGCTCGTGGGTGCCGGTCTTGCCGGCCACGGCCACATCGTCCAGGGCCGCCTTGCCGCCGGTGCCTTCGGTGACGACACCCTTCATGATGTCGATCTCAGCGGCGGCGGTGTCGGCATCCATGGCCTGCTTGAGCTTCACGGGAATGGGCGAGAAGCTGCGCTCGCCGTTGGCGTTGTAGATGCCGTCGACCAGGTAGGGCTGCATGATGGCGCCCTCGTTGGCGATGGCGGCGCCCACCAGCGCCATCTGCAGCACGGTGGCCTGGGGCCCGGCGGGGCTTTCGTGCTCGCCCACGGGCTCGCCGCAGGCGGCCCAGGCGGTTTCCCAGGTGGTCATTTCCTCGGGGTCGGGCATGAGGGACGTGGCCAGGGGCAAATCGAAGGGGATGTCTTCGTTGAACCCGAAGCTGCACGCCATCTGCACGAGCAAATCGCTGCCGAGCTGCACGCCCACCTGGCCGAACACGGTGTTCGACGAGTACCACATGGCCTGCTCCAGGGTGATCTTGCCGTAGGAGCGCTTCTTCACGTTGGTCACCGGAGCGTTGCCGATATCCATCTCGCCGGGGGAGTCGTAGGTGGTGTCCGCCGTGGCGATGTGATCCTGCAGCGCGGCGGCCAAGGTCACCATCTTGAAGGTGGAGCCGGGCGCGTACAGCGCCTGGGTGGCGCGGTTGAACAGCTCGGAGGAATCGCTGCCGCCGTCCGCGGCTGCCGTGAGCAGCTCCTCGTAGTTGGCGGCGTCGAAGGTGGGGGAGGAGGCCAGGGCGTACACGGCGCCGGTCTCGGGGTTCAAGGCCACCACGGCGCCCACCTGCCCGGCCAGGGCGTCCTGGGCCGCCTGCTGAATGCGGGAATCGATGGAAAGCACGACGTCGTTGCCCTTGGTCTGGATGCCCGCGAGCGAGTTCACTACGTCGGTGAAGCTAGCGAAGTTCTGCTCGCCGCGCAGGGTGTCGTTGTAGGCGGCCTCGATGCCGGCGGTGCCGAAGCGCTGGGAAGTGTAGCCCACGATGTGCGCCGCCAGCTCGCCGGCGGGGTATTCGCGCTTGTAGGAGCCGTCCTCTTGGCGCACCGATGTGGCGAGTACCGTGCCGTCGGCAGTGGAGATGGTGCCCCGCTCCATGCGGGCCTCTTTCGCGATGGTGTGGTTGTTCGACGGCATGCTCTGGTATTCCGGCGCCTTGATGACCATGAGGTAGGTGAGGTTGGCCACGAGCACTGCGAACAGCACCGAGAAGACGATCATGGTGCCGGTGAGTCGCTTGCCCAACGCCACGCGTCCCAGCACGGCGTCCGACCCGTGGGCGCCGATGGCCCCGGTCTGGCGCATTTCGGAATCGACGCCGGTGCCCTCGTCTCCGCAGCGCAGCAGGCAGCCGACGATGATGAAACTGGCGATGAGCGACGAGCCGCCCTGGCTGATGAAGGGCAGCGTGATGCCGGTCAGGGGAATGAGACGTGTGACGCCGCCGACGATGATAAACGCCTGCAGCACGATGATGGAGGTGAGGCCCACGGCGGTGAACGAGCTGACGTCGGATTTCGCCCGGGCCGCCGTGACGATGCCGCGGATGGCGAAGCACAGGTACAAAAGCAGCACGCCGGCCGCGCCGAGCAGGCCCGTCTCCTCGGCAATGACGGGGAAGATGAAGTCGCTCTCGGCGACGGGGATGCCGCCTTGCGCCACCGGCTCGCCGCCCATGCCCCGGCCGATGCCGGTGCCGAACAGGTCGCCGTCGGCGATGGAATACAGGCTCTGCACCAGCTGGAAGCCGCCGCCCTGAGCCTCGGCGAAGGGATCCTGCCAGATGGCGACGCGGGTCTGCACGTGGCCCATCATGCCGTAAAGGGCCACGGCCGCAATGGCCGCAAGCCCGATGGAGACTACCAGGTAGAGCTTCTTCCCCGTGGCCACATACAGCATGATGACGAACACGGAGAACAGCACGAGCGCGAGGCCGAGGTCTTTCTCCAACACGACGACGATGAAGGCGAGCGCCCACATGACGATGAGCGGGAGCAGGGTGGCGAGGCTCGGCAGCCACAGCGCCCCCACCTTCCACGTGAATACCGAGAGCATCTCGCGGTTGGCGGCCAGGTAGGCGGCGATGAAGAACACGATGAGGATCTTGGCCAGCTCGCCGGGCTGGAAGCTGAAGCTGCCGAAGCGCAGCCACAGTTGGCCGCCGCCGGACTCGTAGCCGATGACCGGCAGCATGGGCGAGAGCAGCAGCAAGATGCCCACGATCATAAGCGTGTACTTGTAGTTGGCGAGCTTGTCCAGATTGCGCACGACAGCCAGCGTCGCAATCATGGCCGCGATGCCGATAAACAGCCACAGCAGCTGGTTTACGGCCAAATCGGGCACAATGCGGGTCACAAACGCGATACCGATGCCCGACAGCGCGAACGAAATGGGCAGAATAGCTGGGTCGGCTGCGGGCGCGAGCAGACGTACGGCAATGTGGGCCACGAGGAACGCGGCGAAGATACCGAGCGGCACGCCCAGGGTGTTGAAGGACAGCTCCTGGCCGCCGGTGACCACCATCATGGCGAAGAGCACGATGACGATGGGCGAGGCGATGAGCAGGAGCATCAGCTCTATGTTGCGCCGGGTCATCGGTTGGTTCCTCCCGAGGCGCCTTTCTGCGCGCCGCTCGTGCCGGTGCCGGGGTTGCTCGTGCCCGTGCCGTTCGTGCCGGAGCCAGCGCCCGATGAAGGCGACGCACTTTGCGAGCCGCCCGTCGCGCCTTGTGCGTCCGTGCCGCCCTGGGTGCCCCCGGCCGTGCTGCCGCCGGCACCTTCCGCGCCCTTTGCGGGCTCTTCCGGCTTGTTGGCCTCGGCCGCTGCCCGGGCCGCCTCCTCTTCAGCGGCACGGCGGTCGGCGATCTCCTTCTCGTATTCCGCGACGAGGCTGTTGGCGGCTTCCAAAGAATCCACCTTGATGCCCTCCTCGCGCAGGCGATTGGCGGTGCCGGGCTGCAAGTCGTCAAGGGCCACGTCGGTCACGCGGTCGAGGTGATTGAATGACAGCCCGAAGATGTCTCCGGGAACGCCCTGATACACGGCGACTTTCCCATCCTGAGCCACCAGATAGGCGGCGTTGGACGCCAGATAGTTGAACCCGTAGGCGCACCCGGCGATGATGGCCACCAGCAAAAGCGCCAGCATGATGGCCGTCGCGCGGCTCTTGCGCGTCAGCTTGCGGCGGTGCTGCTCGGCCAAACCCGTGACGTCCACGACGATGACGGTGACGTTATCGTAGCCGCCTCGTCCCACGGCTTCGTTCACCAACTGGGCCGCGCAGCGCTGGGGCTCGCTGTGGTTGGCGAGGATCTTGGCAATCTGGTCATCTTCCAACATCGTGGAAAGGCCATCGGAGCACAGAAGCAGGCGGTCGCCGGCTTCCACGGTGATTTCGAAGAGATCCGGCTGGGTGCGCGGGTCGCTGCCCAAAGCGCGGGTGATGACCGAGCGCTGGGGATGCACCCGGGCCTCGGCCTCGGTAATTTGGCCGGCCTCGATAAGGTCGGCCACAAGCGAGTGGTCGCGGGTGAGCTGCTGCATCTGCCCTTTGTGAAGGAGGTAGGCCCGCGAGTCGCCCACCTGGGCGATGACGAGCTTGTCCTTCTCAAGCATGGCGGCGGTGCAGGTGCAGCCCATGCCGGCGCGGCCGACACCTTCGCGGGCAGCGCGGATGATGGCGAGGTTCGCCTCTTCCACGGCCTGGCCGAGCGCCGAGGCATCGGGGTGTGCCGGTGCGCGGTCGCAGATGACGTCCACGGCGATCTCGGACGCCACTTCCCCGGCGGCGTGGCCGCCCATGCCGTCGCACACCACGTACAGCGGCGGGGCGACGGCCAGCGAGTCCTCGTTGTGCTCGCGCACGCAGCCGACGTCGGTGCGACTGCCGAAAGTTGCGCCGCTCTTCTTGCGCTTCGCCCGGGCCATTATTGGTTCCTCACGCGGATGTCGACGTCGCCGATGGTAACGAGATCCTTGTTGCGCAGGGCTACCGGGTCATGGACGGGGCGTCCGTTCACGGCGGTGCCGTTCTTCGAACCCAAATCTTCCACGAAGAGGTTCTGGCCCATCAGCTGGAAGCGGGCATGACGGCCGGACACGTAGCCGGCGCCGATGACGATGTCGGCCCCGGGCGAGCGGCCCACGATGACGGGCCCGTGCACGGCGATGGAGACGCCGCGCAGCTCTTTGGGGCCGCGCTCCACCGACACCGTCCAGCCGCGTTCCTTCTTGCGGGAACCTTTGACCATGCCGATGCCGGTGCGCATGATGGCGAACAGAAACAAATAGAGCAGCGCCACGAACAACAGGCGCGCGATGAGCAGAACGAGATCGATCACCGATAGCCTCCTTTGGCTCGCTAAGGTGCGGGCGGGCTAGATGAGCTGGAACTCGAGGTTGGTGGTGCCCACGATGATGCGGTCGGCGTCGTGCAACGCGGTGGATTTGATCTGGCGGCCGTTGACGAAGGTGCCGTTGGTGGAGCCCAAATCGGTGAGAATCCAGGCGCCGGACTCGTCCTGGCGGATTTCCGCGTGCACGCGCGAGACGTTGATGTCGGGGATGACGATGTCGTTCTTCGACTCGCGCCCGATGGTCTCGGCCTGGCCGGGCAGCGTGAAGGCGCGGTCGTTGGTGATGTCATAGATATAGGCTTGGCGAGGCTCGTCGTCCTCGTAGTAGTCGTCTTCCACGTACTCGTCGACGGGCGCGGCCTGGTAGTCGTAGCCGCCGGCGGGCGCGGGGGCCGGCGCCGGAGCGGGCGCGGGCTGCTGGTAGCCGTAGCCCGCTTGCGGTGCGGCCGCGCGGGCCGGGCCGCCGCCGGGACGGATGCCGTAGCGGGCGTACTCTTCCTGGCGCAGCTGCTCAACAAGGGGGGAGGCTACCATCTCAGCAATTACGTCGAACTTGCCGTGGCGCAAATCGTCGTCCACGATGAAGCGCACGAGGGGCTGGCCGTCCATGACGAGGCCCTGCTCGGCGGCTTTGGCGGAAAGGTAGGTTTCGGTCTCGCCAGCCAGGGTGGGGTAGTAGCCCAGAAGGCGGCGGTCATCGTCGGCGTTGACGAGCACGGTATAAAGCGTGGGAGCGTACTGCTTGCCTGCGCCGACCATCTTCTCGCGGCGCATCTGCTTCTCGGCCTTCTTGGCAATCTGCACGGGAGACAGCGGGGCCGCGCCCATGCGATCGGCGGCGCCTTCCACGGTGTCTTCCATCTTGCCTTCGAATTTTGAGAGGAGTCCCATGTGCTTCTCCTTGTTCTTGCGTGTTTAAGCTGCGTTCTTCTTGCGTGGTTGCGCTGCGCTTTCGGTGCAGCGTTCAGTAGCACAGCAGCTTATTTTGCCATAAAACCTATGCACACACCTCATCGACCAACCATTTTACTTAATTGCCACAGTGACAATTTTGTTCGATTGACCTCAACTGCGTTAACAGCGACAGGAGCGTCCTCTGGTTGCGGGACGGCCCCGGCTCTGGCAAAAAGCGGCCTCGGGCTGCGGGCCGATGTGGGCCCTGGCAAAAAGCGGCCTCGGGCTGCGGGACGATACCAGCCCTGGCAAAAAGCGGCCTCGGGCTGCGGTGTAAGCGATGGATGACTTTTCGAAAATTCGGGAAACCCCAGGTGAAACGAGTGTGGCCATTTGTTAGCTACGGAATACACCGCAGCCCGAGGCGCAAAAATGCCACACGCCTTCCGCATGGCAGAATTCCCGGGTTTGGTACCTGGCGGCGCATGATGTGTGACAAAACTGCGGGGTTTGGTATCTCGTGTCAAAAAATTGCCGACAAAATTAGGGGGTTTGGTACCCAGGCGCGCCAAGATTGCCGGTTTGGTACCCACCTTCTGGCAAAACAGCTAGTTTGGTACCCAGAATAGCGAGAAGCGAATTTCCTGACCTGGGGTTTCTCCGAGCATCGGATACCAAACTTCCGAATTTGGCTGAAATAGAGGTACCAGATCGCCGATCTTGCCAGTTGTGAGCGGAAAACGGGCTCGGCAGGAACCAAACCTAAGGTTTTGCCAAAACTAGCGAGAAAATCCCTTCGCTGGGAACCAAACCACCTGTTTTTGCCACGCCGCTTTTCCGTCGCGTGTCGACGGGTGTTTTCTGCGCATGCAATTGATCAAGTATGTTCCGTGCGTTAGCCTGACGGCACCTGGCGCTGACGCTGTCGAAATTCGGAAAATGCAAACTGCAATCTTCGGATTTTGCAAAGTGAAATCTTCGGAAAATGCAGACTGCAATCTTCGGATTTTGCAAAACGTGCCCCTGAGTTCATGGCGGTTCTGACGGGTACGGGTGAGTACGCTTACCAAGCTGAAGAGGGAATCTACGTCATACCCTTGCGTGCATTGGGCGCTTAATCTGCTTTTTTGACTGTCGTTGCCCTGCCATATTGACACGATGCCCTATCAAAAGTTGCCATTCATAAGCCATTCTGTTGACATTTTGAAACAAAAGGCGAATTATTAGTCGGTCAGTCGTGTATCAACAGCATTGTCTTGAGGCAGACGTACGAATGGGCTTACAGGGAATGTTGCTCGATGCTCAGTGAGGTCGCTAGTCCACGTCTCTTAGGAGGGCAGGACAATGAGTAAAGCAAGAAAGCTTGCCAGCAATGCACTCACGTGGTTGTTGTGCATTTGCCTGGTAATCGGATGGGGGGGGGTCTCTAACCTTTTCCTAGGCGCCGATGAGGCTTACGCCGTCAACATCGGTACGAATCCCACTCCGAAGGTTGATATCGCTGTCAGCCTTCCGAGCGACTACCAGGGAACGTTCCTGGAGTTCAAGAAAGAGCTCACGGACAGGCTCATTGCGGAGGGTATGGAAGCTGGAACCTTTCGCATAACCGACACGGCAGCCAAGATCGACATGTCGAACACCGATGGTTGGTATGTGTACGACCATTATCGCGACGATGCGGCTTACAACGCACTTAACCTATCGGCGGAGCAGAAGCTCAAGCAGCCCTACCGCAAATCGGACGCAATCAGTGGTACCGCGTACACTATGGAAGACGCGGTGAAAAACAATCGCTACAGCACTGCATGCCTCAATACGAACACACACATCTACGCTAATACCGATGCTGAAGGTAGAACGTCCATGGTGTTCGCTGGTTATCCTAAATCGGCGTTTACCGATTATATGATCTATCCGGCACCGTCCGATGCCCGTCGTACGTTCAGTTTTGACATCAACCCTGCAGTCATCAATACCCATACCCTTGACAGCTTTGGCTTCTGGCTGAATGCAGGAATTTCGGGTGGCAAGGTCAAAGGCTATCTGTTGAACTTTACTAGCGGCCTTGCTCCGTCACTCCGGTACGTGGAAAACAATGCCGATTCAACAGGTTGGGGTACGGCTCCTGGTACCCAAATTGCCTCGATCGGTTCTATCAGTTGGGGCCCTAAAAACATGGTTCGCCTAACTGTCGAGCTTTCTAAGGATAAGGTGACGGTTCAGTATCAGCCTTACGATGCGAACAAAAACCCGGGCGAGATCGTGACGCTGCTGCGCAACCAGCCGCTCAACGACACCGGCTTCAACGGGTTCGGCCCCATCGCTTGCTACAAGAGCCATAATTGCAGTGCTCTGTCCATGATGAACTTCCTCGACTTGGAGATGAGCTACGACTCTGGTGCCTTTGACGCCCTGAAAACGGTTCAATACTACGAGGGAGCGAAGCAGAAGTACTTCATCAATCTGGCGACGGAAGACGGCGATCCTCAGATTCCTGACGAGACCGATCAGTCCTATGCCGACGGCATCAACCGAATGAACGAGAACGAGATCTTCTATTTGTCCAATGCTGAAGACGGGCATGTTGTACATGATACCGAGCGCGACAGCGAAGGCCATGCGCTGAGCTTGGGGCTCGGCAAGAACAACGGTTTCATTGCCACCACCGACGACTACGTCGGTGAAATGGCCAAGTATATCGCTGAAAGCTTCCTGAATGGCAAGAAGTTCGAGCCGGCGCCTGTGGAATCCGACATTCCGCTGGCGAACTTCTATATGATTAACGCCGAAACCAAGATGCAGGTTATGACCGTGCACCAAAAGCACTTGGCGAATGACAACACTAGCGTCAAAGTGAATTTCTTCGACAAATCGAAACCAGGCACGCTGGCGAAGCTCGACGACGGCTCCGAAGGCTCTATCGCCCAATGGCAGTTCCGGGTGCTCGATCCCAAGAACAACGTGAAGTACGACAGCGGTTGGAAGACTGACCCTGCGCAAATCCAGGATTTTGTATTCGACAAGAACACCCAAGAGATGGGCAAGTGGATTTTCGAGCTGACGGTAAAGGATCAGAAGGGCCATGTGTCTAAGGCGTCCCAGACCTATGTCACCGTGTTTATGGACGAGCTCGAGCCTTTCATTGATGGGTCAAACTCTTCGCGCAATGTCGCACGCATTACGTTGACCGACACCGGTCAGGGCATTGACGATGACGGCATCACCTTCATCGAGGATAACCGCGGCTCCGGTATTGCGGCTTATTGGGTGACCGACGACAAGAATGCCACTCCTGGCGAGAACGACTGGGAGTACCTGGAAACGCCAGTGCACCAGTACGACATTGAGTACACGCTTGAGGACACGAGTCCGCTGGTAGTGTGGGTGAAAGACGAGTGTGGTAACATCGGTAATAAGGCTGTCTTCCAGCCCACCCAGGTCATCGTGCAGGATCCCGACGGCAATGAAATTGACAATTATATCGTCATCGGCGAAAAGCCCATTATCGTTTTGCCCGACGACGACCCGAAGACAGACAACGAGGAAGAGAAGTTTTCCGGCTGGACCACTGACGGCGGTGACCCGGTCACGCCTGGCTCCCAACCCACTCCCACGGACAATGTCATCGTCATCCGTCCGACATTCTCCACAGCTACGGCCAACATCATCTACCTCGCAAACGGTGGCACCTTGGCCGAAGGCTCTACGAAGGTGATTGACTCGTATCCCGTAGTATCTGGTAACTCTATCTTGACGAAAATCGAGGATCACAACATCAGGCCGGTTCGCGAAGGCTATTCCTTCAAGGGCTGGAAGCTTATCAAGGCGTCTGAGGACACCGACGCGGCAGTGAGCGATCTGGTGGATCGCGACAAAGGTACTACCACGGCTAGCCCTGCACAGCTGGTTTCTCCCGACGACAAGGTGGCCAAGCTCCTGCTGATAGACGAGGAGGGGAACCCGAAGGATCCCGACAACATCGTCATGCAGAACTACTACCTGGTGGCTCAGTGGGAAATCGGTAATTATGCGGTGAATCTGGACGCCAATGGCGGCACGCTGTCTGGTTCCCTGCGTAGTTTTGATGACGTGAAGTTCGGCCAGAACGTCGGAGCCCTAAGCTTCCCAACTGAGGGACGTACTATCCCCAAGCGCAACGGCTACATCTTCCAGGGCTGGTCAGTTGCAAGCAATAACGACGCTTCGAACATGTTCGTGGTGGCCAACGGTCAGTCTGCCACGCCGGTGACGGCGCCTACCATGCCTTCTCACGACATCACGGTCTACGCGGTGTGGACTCAGGACACGAACAAGTTCCTGGTGCACTTCGATTCCGATGGCGGCAGTCGCGTGAACGATCAGGCCCATCTTAAGGCTTCCGCCACCCATTACGAGAAGTTCTCGAAACCTTCGAAGCCCGGCTATGACTTCAAGGGCTGGTATTTTGTGAACGAGGATGGCTCGCTGGATAGCGACGGAATCCAGCCGGCTACTGCCAACGTGCCGCTCAAGGCGAGTGTCGATCACACCTTCAAGGCGCAGTGGGAGCCTCGTACCGACACGGAGTACACCGTCGATTACTACATCAATAGCGGCGAGAAGGATGCACTTGGCAACGATGTGTATCTGAAGGTGAACAACAAGAACATCACCAAGACCAAGACTGGAACGACTGAATCCACCGTGCGCGTCGAAGCTGCTGACATGCCCGACGAGATCACCTCAGATGGTAAGACCTTCTACTGGTACAACCCCGAGAGCTCCCATGTAGTGGTGAACGAGGACAGCACGCAAACCACAGTGAACAATAACGTGCTGGAAGGCGTCATTACTGGCACTCCGACTCTGTCGCTGAAGCTGTACTACGACCGTTTCTTCAACGTGACTGTTGATAAGGACGCTTCATCCACTGGCGACGGTACCTGCACGCCGGCCCTGAAACAGAAAGAAGGCACTACCCCCACGGTTTTGTGGAAGGCCGCCGAAGGCTCCCGTGTGACGCGTGTGATAGTAAACGGTGTGTCGCGCGACGACTTGCTGAATGCTACCTCCTACACGGTGGAGAATCCGCTTGAGTCCAATGTTTCTGTGCGCGTGGTGTTCGAGAAGAATTCCTCGACTCCTACGACGCCTGAACAACCCGTGAAGCCGAAGCCTCCGGTGACTCAGGATACTTACTTCCAGATCAAAACCAAGGTTGTGGGCACCCTTGATCAGGACGCCGTAACTTTGACGCCCACCCAGTCGGTGAAGAATGGCAGCGATGCCGAGGTGGCCTGGTCGCTGCAGCCCAACTCCCGTTTCACCATTGAATCTGTTATCGTGGACGGCACCGAGCAGGACGCAGCGGCAGGGAAGTTCGATTTCCAAAAGGTGTGCAATGATCATGAGGTGATCGTGAACGTAAAGCCTATTCCGACCATGGGCGGCACCGACGTCACCACTCCCGACAAGTATACTGTGACCGTGAATCGTTACGGTGGCGATGGAAACGTGAAGACATCGCAGACCATGACCGTGACCGCTGGCGAGAAGGTGTATCCCATGTGGGATGCCACCGGTAGTGACGAGTGGGAAATCGCGAATATTTTGGTCGACGGGGTGGACATCTCTTCCACGCTGAGCACGGTGACTCTCCAGAAGATGGACAAGTACACCAAGGCTCCGTTCAGCAAGGGCATCAATGGCAATCATGTGGTGGACATCTATCTGGCTAAGCCTGATAAGGACAACCCGGTTCCCAAGCCGTCGCTGCCCGACTACACCGATAAGGAGCAGTTCGTCACCATCAACACCAAGCTGGTGGGTGCCGAAGGCGATATTAAGGGCTCCATCACTGGTGGCGCTGTGGTAGAGAAAGGCTCGGGCAACTATGATGTCAGCTGGGCGCTTCAGGCTTCTGATAGCGACATGAAGCTGGGACAGCTCGAGCAGGGAAGCGATGGGCTTTTCTATGCGACCCAGAAAGATGGTGTGGACGTTGATCCCGGCGACGACAGCTATGTGTGCTACGAGCTTGAGAAAGTTGTCGTGAATGGTAAGGAGATCGAGAAGGATGCCAACGGTAAGCTGACGGTGCCTACCGATGCTGATCAGGAAGTGGAAGTTCATGTTCGGCCGGTGCTGCATACGGTGACCATTGTCAAGTACGGCGAGGGCGACGTTTCCTCCTCCAAGTCGGTCTACCACCTTGGCGACTACAGGAACCTAAAGGCAGATCCTGCTGAGGGCTCGGTTTTGGCTAAGGTTGTCATCGACGGCGAGACCGTGTGGGAGCTTCCCGAGGAGCAGATTGCCGCTGCACCTGTTGTTGCCGCGATGAGCCTTATTGGCTCCGTCGAGACAGTTAAAGATAGCATCGAGAGCAGCAAGGCGGCTGTGGACGAGTCGAAGGACTCGAGCGAATCGAACAGTTCGAAGGGTTCGGATGGCTCGGATACCGCTACTTCCACCGAGGAAAACAAGCAAAAGGATACGACGGCTGACGAAGCAGCCGACGAAGCGGATTCCGCGACCTCTGCTGGAGGTGGCGCCGAGGCGGAGGAAGAGAATCCTGCCGAGGCCGACGCCGAAGAGGCTCCCGAGCAGTCCGATGTTCCTGAAGTTTCTGAGGCCTCTGAAGGGGAGGCAGCTCCGCAGGTAGCCGCCGCGCTCTCTGTAGAAGAGCCGTCTGCGCGCGTGGCTTCTGCCACCATTGAGGACGACGCGACGCCGCAAGTTGATTTGTTCGGCATGCTGCTGCGTACGCTGTTCATGCCCCTGACGGCCGAGGCGGTGGAGAACGGTGAGTTCGATCCTAGCGACATGGATCAAACGGGCATTGTGAAGGATCACAAGATTGAGGTTTACTTTGCCAAGCAGGCCACGAACGAGGACGGCACGCCGAAGGAGACTTCGGATGGCAAACCAGTCGTGAATCCGCTTCCGCCTGCGCTCCATAGTGTGACTGCCACCATTGTTGGCGGAGAGGGTACGATTGAAGGCAATGCCATCGTGGAGGATGGCGGTAATGCTACCATCACGATTAAGCCCAAGGACGGTTACGAGATTGAGAAGGTTGTCGATGCGGCGGGCAATGAGATAACGCCGACGGATGATAACAAGATCGAGCTGTCGGACGTGGATGCGGATCATAGCTATACCGTTATGTTGAAGCGCACTCCGGTTTCTGGCGACAACACGCCTGCTCCGGGCGACATAACGCCGCAGATAACTCACGAGATTACTGCTTCGGTGCAGGGTGGTGCCGGGTCTATCTCTGGTGAGGGCCCCGTGGCTAACGGCGGAAGCCGCACGGTTACCTGGACTCCCGCGGAAGGAGAGACGGTTAAATACGTCTATGTCGACGGCAAGCCGCGCCCAGACCTGAAGGATAAGGATAGCGTCACGTTCGATAACGTGGATGATAAGCACCACGTGACCGTCGTGTTCGCTAGTAACCCCACGAATATTGACACCGACGGCGATGGTGAGCCGGACGTGAATGTGGACACCGACGGCGACGACGAGCCCGATGTGAACGTGGATACGGATGATGACGGTACGCCCGATATCAATGTCGACACCGATGACGACGGTGAGCCGGACGTCAACAAGGATACCGACGGCGACGGTAAGCCGGACGTGAACATCGTCGACACCGACGGCGACGGCAAGCCCGACCTGAATGTGGACACCGACGGCGACGGCAAGCCCGACCTGAACATCGTCGACAAGGACAAGGACGGCGTTCCCGACCCGGTTGACCCGAAGGCCGATCCGGCGCCGAAGCCCGATGTGAATGTCGACACCGACGGCGACGGCAAGCCCGATATCAACATCGACACCGATGGCGACGGTATTCCGGATAAGAATATCGACACCGACGGCAACGGCTCCTACGGCCCTGAGGACGAGGGACACCCTGATCACGCTCAGTGGCTCAAGGATCAGGAGAAGAAGGACGACGACAAGGCTGGTGCTGGCGACAAGAGCAGCTCTGACGACAAGGGCGGTAAGTCTGACAGTGACAAGACGCGTCTTTCGCAGACCGGCGACCAGCTCATGCCGCTGATGGCGACTATGGCGCTGCTGGCGATGGCGAGCCTTGTTGTGGCGATGGGTGCCGGACGGCGCACGCGCCGCGCGAAGGCGGGCAAGCACGCACGCTAGCGCATATCGATGATCATGGCGGCCCTTTCACACCCTAGGGCCGCTTGATCGGGCGCCTCTTCTACTACCGGGCGCCTGCCAGGTGGGCTCGCCAATCATGACGGGCCCACCTTTGCAAATTGCCTTTTCCGAGAAAGCAGATGGCTCATGGAATCCTGATTACCCATGAGCCTCCTGCTTTCGTGTTTTTACGGGAAACAGCTTGATGCCAGGTGAATTGATGAGGAGATCGCTCCTCGTTTCGCACGGTACCATGGGCTTTCCAGAAAGGAGGAGCGCCCATGGCCACGTTCGAAGAGTTCATGAAGGTTGCCGAGATTTCCCTCAAGGACAAGACCTCTCATGCGCGCATGAACGAAATCGTGCGCATCATGCGCCAGTACAAGGTACTGCATGGGCTGACTCCCGCCCAGGCGGTGGAGGTGCTGCAGGCCCTTGGCCCCACCTATGTGAAGATCGGCCAGCTGGCCTCGAACCGCTCCGACCTTCTGCCCAAGGCTTACTGCGATGCCTTCGAGAAACTGCGCGACGATGCAAACCCGATGCCCTTCGACGTGGTGATCGAGCAGATTGACCGCGCGTACGGGAAGTCGTGGCACGAGGTGTTCGCCTCCATCGACCCGGTGCCTTTGGGCGCGGCCTCCATCGCTCAGGTGCACAAGGCGACGCTGCTCGACGGCACGACGGTGGCCGTGAAGGTGCGCCGCCCGGGCGTGGCTGAGTCTATGGCCGAGGACATCATGCTCATGAAGCACCTGTTGGCCTTGGGGGAGTTCGCTTCCAATTCCCATCGCAGCATCTTGCTGTCGCTTGAGGGCTTCGTCGAGGAAATCGAGCGTACGACGGCCAGCGAGGTGAATTTCACCTCCGAGCTGCACAACCTCATGCGCTTCCACGACGAGCTGGCCGACGAGCCGGGCGTGACCTCACCGGTGGCCTACCCGCAATATTCCTGCGAGTCGGTGCTCGTCATGGAGTTCGTCCAGGGCACCGAAATCTCCCACACCGAAGAGCTGCGCCAGCAGGGCGTCGACATGAACGCGCTCGCGCGCCGCGTGTGCCAAAGCTATGTGACCCAGGTGCTCGACGACGGATTCTTCCACGCCGACCCGCATCCGGGCAACATCCTCGTGCGCGACGGAGACGTGGTGTGGATCGATCTGGGCATGGTGGGCACGCTGACGGTGTCGGAGCGGATGCTCGTCGGGAAGGTGTTCACGGCGGTGGCCACCGATAACGCCTATCTGCTGAAGGAAGCGGTGATGGGCCTCGTGCATGTGCTGGGCCCGGTGGATCACGGGGCGCTGCTCGAGGCGCTCTCGCGGTTGCTCGCCGAGTACAGCACCGCCGAGATGAAGGAAATCAACGTGGGCACTGTGCTCACCGAGGTCATCGAGGTGCTGCGTGGCCAGAACATGATGATGACCTCGTCGGTGACCATGCTTGCCCGCGGATTCGTGACCATCGAGGGGGTCATGGCCCAAGTGGCGCCCGATATCAGCGTCATCGAGATCGTGTCGAAGCACGTCATCGCCCAGCAGGCCGACCCGAAGTTTTTGGCGACGCAGCTGATCGATCTCGCCACGACGAGCGCCGCTTCGGCCGAGGCCTTGGCGAAGCTGCCGACCCAGCTGTCGAACACGCTGGAGATGATCGATCGCGGGCAGATCAAGGTGAACGGCGACATCGAGGTGTCCTCGCGCATCCTCGCCACCGCCTACGCCTCGGTGGGCCGCATATCGTTGGCGCTGCTGTCTGCGGGGCTGTTCCTGGGGTCGTCTATCCTGTGCACCACGGCTATGCAGCCGCAGCTGCTCGGTGTGCCCCTGCTCGGCGTGCTGGGCTATGTCGGCGCCTTCGTGCTGGGTGCCTACACGGTGTTCCACATCCTGGTCTCCCGCCATCGCCTTCTCAACAACGAGGAGCCGCGGTAGGGGTGTGTAACGTCGTGTCTACAGGTGGGCGGCGGCGGGGAAACGGAAAAGGACCGTGGTAAAATGGCAGTTGCTCATTAGGATGAGCCACAAGGTAAGCATTTTCCGGCGATGCTAGAGCATGCGAGCTGCTTTCGGTGGCCGAGCTGTGGTTCGTAGGCGTCGTCGCTTGAGGTGCCGCGAGGGTAAGGAGGCCCCCATGTACAAGAAGATTCTCGTTCCCTACGATAAGTCCGATCCGGCGAAGAACGCCCTGGGGGCTGCGCTCGATCTGGCGGCCGGTGTGCCCGGCGCCCAGATCACCGTGCTGTCGGTGGTCGACTGGCACGACTTCAACGCCGAGACGTTCAAGATTGCCTCGCGCATGTCCGGCGTCATGGGCGACACCATGGATATGGATGTGATCTCCGAAGTGGAGAACGAGGCCATCAAGGCCGACATGGACGCCATTGCCGAGAACATCGCGCCTTTGGTGGGCGACGCCGAGGGCATCGGTATCGCGGTGGTGAACGGCTCGCCGCACGATTCCATTACGGCCTATGCCGACGAGGGCGGCTACGACTGCATCGTCATGGGCCATCGCGGCCTGGGTGCCGTGCGTGGCATGCTCGGCAGCGTGTGCTATTCCGTGTTGCACAAGACCAACGTGCCCGTGCTCATTGTGAAATAGGCTCGAGGCCATGGGACGATCAGGCGGAGGCGGCGGCTTCTCGGGAGGCGGCGGCTTCGGCGGAGGCTTTGGAAGTAGCGGCGGCGGATTCGGCGGCGGGTTTTCCGGCGGCTCGGGATCGGGCGGCCGCTCGGCTGGCCACGGCGGCTCCGGCTTCGGCGGCGGCTACCATGGCGGCGGCTACTACGGCGGAGGCTTCGGGGGCAGCAGCTTCTGGGGAGGCTTCCTCGGTGGCCTGATGGGTTCGAGCCGAGGAGGCGGTGGCTCGATGCCGCCGCAGATGCCCCAGCAGCCGAGCGGCCCGCAGCAGCCCGGATCGGGCGGCGGCCCGGGTGGCCCCGGCGGCCCGAATGCGCCGCAGCCTGGTTCGCCTCAGGGAAAGTCCTCCAGCAGCGGATGCGGCACGGTGTTCGTCATCGTGGCCGCCGTGTTGCTGGTGCTGCTCCTCGTGGTGGCCCTGGGCGGCGGCAGCTGCTCGAGCGCGAACGTGCCTGCGTCTACCGTGGAGCGCACGGCCCTTCCTGCTGGTTCCGTAAACGAGACCGGCTACTTCACCGACGAGGACGGCGATTGGATTCACGATCCGGCGAAGCTCGAGCGCGGTCTGCGCCATTTCTACGAGGAAACGGGCGTGCAGCCCTACGTGTACATCCTGCCGAACGGATCGGTGCGCTCCTACCAGGAGCTGCAGTCCATTGCCCAGGAAAAGTACGACGAGCTGTTCACCGACCAGGCGCATTTCATCCTTGTGTTCTGCGATGATGGCAACGGGCGCTTCAACGCCGCCTACTGGGCCGGCGCGATGACGGGATCGGTGCTCGACGATGAGGCCATCAACATCTTCAAAGCATACCTCAGCCAGAACTACGACGATATGAGCCTGTCGGAAGAGGAGATCTTCTCCGACGCCTTTGCCGACACGGCCGACCGTATCATGACGGTGACGCCTTCGCCGCTGCCGATCATCGCGGTGTGCGCGGCAGTGATAATAGTGACCGTCGTCGTGTTCCTCATCGTGCGCAACCGCCGTCTGGCGAAGCAGCGCGAGGCAGAGCGCATGCAGGAGATTCTGAACACGCCGCTGGAGTCGCTGGCCGACGCCGAGCTGGCGGATTTGGAAAAGAAGTACGCGCAGGCAGACGCTTCGGACGCGCCGCCGGTGCAGCCGACGAAGCCGCGACCCTAGGCGGCGCTGCGGTATTCAACCCGGCCCTCGGGCCAGATAGGAGACTGACATGGGAATCCTCGATCGCTTCACCTCCATCGTGAAGGCGAATATCAACGAGCTTCTGGATAAGGCCGAAGATCCCGAGAAGATGGTCGACCAGTACCTGCGCGAGATGACCGAGTCGCTCGCCGAGGTGCGCGAGGCCACCGCTGGCGTCATGGCCGAGGAGAAGCGCTGCAAGAAGCTCCTCGACGAGAATCGCGAGGAAACAGAGAAGTACGAGGAGCTGGCCCGCAAGGCGCTCGCCGCCGGCAACGAGGCCGACGCCCGCGTGTTCCTCGCGAAGAAGCAGGAGCTGGCGGGGCGCGCCGAGGGCCTTACGGTGGCCTACGAGGGCGCGAAGGCCAACGCCGACAAAATGCGCCAGATGCACGACAAGCTGGTGGCCGACATCGAGGAGTTGAACGCACGGAAGGCGACCATCAAGGCGAAGGCCGCCGTGGCGAAAACGCAGTCCAAGGTGAACGAGATGACCTCAGCCGGCGATCGCGCCGAGGGTGCCCGCAGCGCTTTCGACCGCATGGAGGCCAAGGCCGACGAGATGCTCGACCGTGCCAATGCCGTGGCCGAGCTGTCCGAGAAGCCGGCCGATCCCACCGAGGAGCTCGCGAAGAAGTACGCCGCCGCCGGCGCCGAAGCCGCCGTCGACGACGACCTGGCCCGCCTGAAGAAGGAGATGGGTCTGGAGTAGCCCTGGCGATTCCCAACGAAGCCGAAGGCCCCCGACCGCGTGCGAGCGCTCGGGGGCCTTGTTGTATCGCGGACCGGGGAGGGGAGGCCCGCGCGGGGATAACGGGAAGTGGCGGCCCGGGCGGTGCGCACCGCGCTGCCCGGGCCGCGCCGGCCGGGCGCTAGGCCACGGCTTCGGCGGCGTACATGCCGGCCATGCGGCCGCCGCTGTAGGCGCACATGAGGGAGAAGCCCTCGTAGTCGCAGTAGGGGGCGCTCATGAGGGTGCCGTTGTCGGCGCCGGCCACGTACAGGCCCGGGATGGCGATGCCGGCGTCGTCGATGGCCTGCAGGCGGTCGTTGGTGCGGATGCCGCCGATGGTCACCCAGGCGCTCGGCTCGTACTGCATGGCGTAGAAGGGGCCTTCCGCAACGGGCTGCAGGAAGCAGGCCGGCTTGTAGAACTGCTCGTCCTTGCCCGCGGCGCAGTAGCCGTTGTACTCCTCCAGGGTCGTCACCAGCTCGGGGGCGCCGATGGCCTCGGCCAGGGCCTCCACGGTGTCGGCCTTGAAGATCCAGCCCGCGTCCACGCCGGCGTCGATGTTGGCCTGCACGTCCTCGAGCGGCTTGTCCTTCAGGGTCATCATGCCGGTGCGCCAGTTCACTTCGTCGGCACCGCAGAGCGTCCACGGGTCGGTGCCGCCGGCCAGCCCATCCACGTAGGCCTGGTCCACGACGGCGTAGTACTGGCCGCCCACGAGCGAGATCGCCCCGCCGAGGGCCAGGGGCAGATTCGCGAACTTGCCCTCGTTGCTGAAGCGGCGGCCCTGGTTGTTCACGAGCAGCGTGCCGTAGATACCGATGGAGAAGGCGGCGTTGCCCTTGCCCCACAGGCCGTCGGCGTTCTGGTTGGAGCCGGAGAACTCGTTGCCGGCGATGCCCCACTGGGTGGACACCTGGCCGCCGACCGCCTGCACCATCTCGATGCCCTCGCCCACGGACAGGATGGAGCCGAGGGGGTTCACGAAGGTGCCGAAGCGCTCGGTCATCATATCGACGTTGCCGAGGAAGCCGCCCGTGGCCACAATGACGGCCTTGGCCCTCACGTCCAGCACGCCGTCGCCCTCGCACTGGATGCCCACGCAGGTGCCGTCCTCCATGATGAGGCGCTTGCCGGCGGTGTTGAACACGAACTCGCCGCCGTTGGCCTCAATGAACTGCTGGAGCGGGCCCATGCGGTCGACGCCCTTGGCCTGGGTCTTGGAGTCCTTCGGGTCGGACTGGAAGTTGCAGCGCACGGAATCGTGGCCGGCGCCGTAGTTGTCGGGGCGCAGGCCCGTGGCCACGCCGAACTCGTCGGTGAACTGGTCGACGGTGCTGCCGGACAGCTCCACCGCCCGCTTCACGGCCGCGGCGTTCGTGGACCAGTGGGAGTACTCCATGATGTGGTTGAAGGCCTCTTCCACGGTGAAGGTGATGCCGGCGTTCTGCTGGAGCTTCGAGCCCACCATGAAGGGGCCGCCGGCGATGGAGCCGTTGGAGACGCCCACGTCGACGCCCTTCTCGATGACGATGACGGACTTGCCGGCCCGCACGGCCTCCACGGCCGCCCACATGCCGGCGCCGCCGGCGCCCACGATGGCGATGTCGCACTCCTTGGTCTCGTCGGCGGTCTGCATGGCCGAAGCGGCCGCGGTGTCGCCCTCGCCGGTGTCGGCGAGCTTGGCCGCAGACGGGGCCTGCGGGGCGCACCCGGCCAGGGCCGCGCCGGCGCCGAGGGCGGCCAGGCCGCCCAGGGTCAGGAAGCTGCGACGGGAAACGGTGCTGTTGCTCATGGTTCTCTCCCTCCAAGAGTTGGAATCGGTGCCGCCATCCGGCGGCGCGGGCCCGGCGCAGTGTCGGACCCGGGGCCGCTCTCCTTAGCGGCTGGGGCCATCATGGGGCCGCCGCCGGCGTTTGTCGCGGGTGAAGTCGCCGCCATCGCAGGTGATTGCGGGCTCACCCCTCCTCTCACCCCGGCGTTTTCCCTGGTACAATGGGCGTACACGAGAAGGGAAGAGCGGAGGGCCAAGGGCATGGGAACGAGGGAAGCGATGCGCGCTGCGGCGCAGACCGTGGCCGAGACGGCCGTCGAGGGGGCTGCGGGCATGGGCCCTGGCAGCGCCGGGGAGGCCGCGGCCCTGCAGGACGGGCCCCGAGCCGCAGATGGCGCCGCGGCTTCGGCGCGGTTCTTCCCCTGGCGGTTCCTCGGCATGGGGCTTCTGATCGCGTGGCTGTGCTGCACCCACATCACGGCGGTGTTCCCCGGGTCCGGGTTCGACCTGGAGCCGCGCCACACCTTCGACTACGCCATGCGCGTCGGCGATGTGGGGATGCTTTTGCTGCTGGGCCTGGCCGCCCCGCGCCTGGGACGGCTGAGCCGCCACCGGGCGCTGTGCGCCGTGGCCGTGGGGCTCACCTGCCTCGGCACCCTGGCGGGAGGCCTCGCACTCATTCCGGGTTCGGCGCCCGCGGCCGCCCTCGCCGCCGTCGGCGTGGCCACGTCTCTCGGCGGCGCGGTGCTGTTCTGCCTGTGGGCCGAGATTTACTCCCAGATGGGCATGACGCGCACCATCATGTACGGGGCTTTCTCCTGTCTGGTGGCCGGCGGCGCGGCGTTCCTCGTGTGCACCATGAGGCCGCCCTACGCCATCATGGCCACCGCGGTGTTGCCGGGGCTTTCCCTCGGGTGCGCGTGGCTGAGCCTGCGGGCGCTTCCGGGCGAGCCGGTGCGCCGGCCGAGCACCCGCTACGCCGTGCCGTGGAAGCTCGTGGACATCATGGCCGTGGCCGGGCTGCTCTCTGGGTCGTCGGGCCTCGTGCTCGGCGGCGTGGAAGGCGTCGGCGCCCTGTTCCGCGTGCTGGCCACCGTGCTGGCCGCCGTGGTGATCCTCGCGGTGATGTTCGTGCGCCGCGACCGCATGGACGTGCGGTTCCTCGCGAAGGTGGCGCTGCCCTTGGCCGTCATCGCCTTGGCGCTTCTGCCCTTCGCCCACAGTGCCATCGCCTATCTGGTGGCGTTCCTGCTGAAGTTCGCCTACGTGTTGTTCACGTTCTTCGTGCTGCTGGTGCTCGCGGGCATCTGCTACCGCTACGAGGTGCCGAGCCTGCGCGTCTTCGCCATCGCCCGCGCCTCCAGCGAGGCTGCTATCCTTCTCGGCATCGTGCTGCGCCGCGGCTTCCAGGGCAACGGGTACATGGACAGCGAGGCGTTCGCCGTGGCCTTCGCCGTGGCGGGCATCGCGCTCGTGGGGGCCTGCGTGCTCGTGTGGGCGAGCGAGAAGTCCGTCAACGGCGACTGGGGCGCGGCCGGGGTGGCGCCCGAGACGAACCTGCACGTGGCCGGCCCGCGCGAGCGGTTCATGGCCCGCTGCGACCGCGTGGCCGCCGACGCCGGGCTCACGGCCCGGGAAGCCGAGATCATGGCCCTTGTCGCCCAGGGCCTCACCCGCCGTGAGATCGAACGCGAGCTGTTCCTCTCCGAGAACACCGTGAAGACCCACGTCCGCCACCTCCACGCGAAGCTGGGCACGTCATCGAAAGCCGAGGTCATCGCCCTGGTGGGAGAGCCGGGGGAGTAGGGGAAGCTTGTTCCGGGCAGCAAAGCGAGCCTCCGGTCGCATGGGAGCAACCGAAGACTTTGTTGTATCGAGAGTTAAAATGAAACCTGGAAAAAAGTTAAAATGAAACCTGGAAAAAAGTTAAAAT
>OLPO01000883.1_pt1 | contig 22322 bp, 27 predicted proteins | sample 1672831 | NCBI WGS metagenome assembly OLPO01 (sample SAMEA3136728, study PRJEB25190) | human gut metagenome
TCAGAGATCTCGGACTTCTTATCAAGCCTCTTCTGGAACAGGGACAGTCTCTCTACGTCATCTGTCAGAACCATCCAGAGATCAAAGTATCTGACAGGACACTGTATACGTATATCGAAGACGGTGTATTTCAGGATGCCGGCGTTTCTATCACCAATCTTGACCTGAAAAGAAAAGTACGCCGCAAGATTCCGAAAAATAAAAGAATACCCATCAAGAATGGCTGTAATTCTGTAGCCCACATAATTAAATTACCAACAGAACTTGCAGCTGCACCAATCGCAGGCGCACATAATACACTCAAACCAACACCGGCAAGTATTGTTGCGGCAGGTGTGACTAGAATATCTACTTTTGTTTCTTTGGAAACTAATTTACCAACTTCACTTGCAACAATCGCAATCAGGTATACAGCTAAAGGTCCACCAGCACCACCTAATTCATTCGCAGAAGCACCAAACGCAATCAATGAGAATAATACAAGCTGTGGTGCATGTAATGCATAGCCAATCGAAGCTGCCATTGTAGGTCCAGCAACACTGCTTGCATATATGCCAGCATTGACTAAGAATTCAATGCCTGTCTGTTGTCCTAATGTCTTAATGATTGTTCCAATCAATAAGCTTGCAAATAAACCTTGTGCCATTGCACTCATCGCATCAATACCATAACGATGTGCTGAGATAATGACATCTTTCCTTTCAAAAAAAGATTTAATCGTATTCATTTTTCTACCCCTTTGCGTAACTATTAAACAACGATACACGTATAAGTGCAATAGTCATTTTGACAATAACTTTGTTGTGTAAAAGAAAAAGATATCACTTCATGGATACCTTTATCTGTTTCTTAACTTTTGATCTACATATGCAGCTGCAGAGATTGCGGCAATATTACCCTCTCCTGCAGATTTAATAAACTGGTATGGCAAACCAACAATATCACCAGCCGCAAAGATACCAGGAATATTCGTTTTCATTTCACGATCCACATGCACTGCATTGCCTTCTACCTGCAATCCAGGAACCAGTTGTGTTGGAAACTGTGCCGCTCTTAATACAAACACACAATCTGTAGAATATTCATTCTGATCCGTCAACAAAGTATTTGCTTTCATCATACCTTTGATTTCAACAGGTTTTTCATTTACCACAACAATATTATCATGCTTGAATGCAATCTCACCTTTATACAAAGGAATATACTTTACAGAATTACATACTTCTCCAAGGAATTCTGCTTCACTTTCTTCTTCCTTTGAACCACCAATGACAATTACATCTTTTCCTTTATATAATGGTGCATCGCATGTTGCACAATAGGAAACACCTCTGCCAAGGAATTCATTTTCTCCTTTATATGGTTTTCCCGCTACAACACCACTTGCCAGAATCACACTTTCTGCTTCCACCATTTCATTGTTACTTAACTGTAATGCAAAATACTCACCCATTGCATATACTGTTGTCACTTTAGATTCTGTAATTTCAATTCCAGCATCATGCATTTGATTCGTAAATGCTTCTGCCATTTGTTTTCCAGTTACATTTGATAAGCCAAGATAGTTTGTAATTGGATGATCAATTACCTGCATCTTGTTAGATAGATCTTTTGTGCCAAAGATCTGAATGGATTTATTTCTATTTTTCGCAGTCAAAGCTGCTTCTAGTCCTGCAGGGCCACTGCCAATAATTGCGATATCTACTCTTGTCATATGATTTTCTCTTCTTTCATTTTTAATTGTACATTTTACCTGCTATTTCGCAAGTTTCATGCTCGTTTCTATTGTGTTCTTGTATAATGGTTTGCATTAAGAGGGAAAAGATATGAATTTAATTACACCTGAAAACTATGAACCAGTATTGTCTGTCATGCAGACACAAGAAGCAATCAAATATATTCGTGATACATTCCAGAGAGAATTCGGAAAAGAACTAAGATTATTAAGAATTTCTGCACCTTTGTTTGTTACAAAATCTTCTGGTTTGAATGATAACTTAAACGGAATTGAAAGGCCTGTCAGCTTTGACATTCAGGAACTGCCTGATGAAAGAATTGAAGTTGTTCAGTCTTTAGCGAAATGGAAAAGATTTGCGTTAAAGAAATACGGCTTCAAGGAACATGAAGGTCTTTATACAAACATGAACGCAATCCGCAGAGATGAAATCATAGATAACCTGCATTCCGTCTATGTAGATCAGTGGGACTGGGAAAAAATCATCACAAAAGAAGAAAGAACAGAAGAAGTATTAGAAGCAACAGTCAAAGAAATCTTCAAAGTAATCAAGCATATGGAACATGAAGTCTGGTATAAATATCCAGAAGCAGTATGTCATTTAGCTGATGAAGTATATTTCATTACTTCTCAAGAGCTAGAAGATCGCTATCCAGATTTATCTGTCAAAGACAGAGAAAATGCCATCACAAGGGAACATAAATGTGTATTCATCAAACAGATTGGTCATCCATTAAAAAGAAGCGGAAAACCACATGATGGAAGAGCTCCTGACTATGATGACTGGAATCTCAATGGAGATTTATTATTCTGGCTGCCTTCTTTAAATCGTGCACTTGAAATTTCTTCTATGGGTATCCGTGTTGATGAAGACACTATTGTTTCTCAATGTAAAGCATCTCATTGTGAAGGTAGACTCACACTTCCTTATCATCAAATGATTCAAAACAAAGAACTGCCATACACAATTGGCGGTGGTATTGGTCAATCCAGACTCTGCATGCTTTTATTAAATAAAGCACATGTTGGTGAAGTACAAGCTAGTATCTGGCCACAGAAAATGATTGATGAATGTGAAAAGCACAATATCCATTTGTTATAAAATACTAGATTTAACTGAAGAAATCGAAAGTGGGGTATTCAGAATTTATGAAAACAGAAATCAAAATTGAAAATATCAGCAAATCTTTCGATACCCAGCAAGTACTAGATCATATAACTATGGATTTCCAACGTGGATATATTCACTTATTGAACGGTAATAATGGCTGTGGAAAAAGTACTTTATTGAAAATTATGTATGGTTTGATGATTCCAGATGAAGGAACAGTTTACTGGAATGCAAAAGATATCGAAAAATGTAGAAATGAATACTTAAATCATATTGGCATTGTTACGGCGGATGATCGTTCTTTGTATCATAAATTATCCGCATATGAGAATCTGTATTACATTGGCAGAATCCAAAACATTCCAAAGAAAGAACTCGACGAGCGCATTGTTTCTTTACTAGATCGATTACATCTAAAAAATGATAAAACACTGGTAGAAAACTTTTCTACAGGAATGAAAAAGAAAGTCATGGTAGCACGTGCATTCTTAAATGATCCAGATATTATATTTGCTGATGAAGTTATGAATGGTCTAGATAAAGATACATGCATGATTGTTGAAGATATGCTGCAAGAACATGTTCAAAATGGGAATACTGTATTTCTTGTTTCCCATACAGGTATCCACAATACCAATCACGTCAAAAACTATTTGATAGAGGAAGGAAAGATCAAAAATGTTGAATCATTTGAAGAAATTTCTGAAGGTTGATCTTCGCTACAAATGGTTATTGATCAATCTTGTTTTTGGCACCTTTTTTATGATTGCACCTTATATTTATATGGTTTGCCCCGATCAGCAGGTACTCACATTAAAAGGTATGCTATGCTGGTTTGGACTAAATCAAGCTTTTTTTGGTATTGGTGGATTCATGGAAGAAGAAAGAATGGATGGCACTTTTACAAACCTGTTTCTATACCCCGTGCAATTCAGACAATATTTCATTGCCAAAGCATTACAGATCGGCATTGAAAGTTATCTTATTTCATTACTACAGATTTTTTTCTTTTCTCTCTGCAATGTTCATATTCCTGATCTTCTACATCTTATTGTTATTTTATTGATCAATGACATTATCACAGCGAATATGGGAATTCTATTCCTTGGTTTCACTCTGAAATTCAGAAAGCTTGGATCAGTCAATGCACTGGTTCAACAAATCATTGGTTTTTTCAGTGGATATTCCACGGACATCAAAAGATATCCACAAATCATTCAGTTTGTATCATATGTCATTCCATTAACATATACGATTTCTCTAGCAAGAAACAATACATTTACTATTCACCCATTGTGGTTACTCATTCCTGCCATTCTTTCTTTTGCATTTGCACTGTTTGGCTATGCAATCATTCAAAATGATATTTCAGCATTAAGAAAAAGAGGAGATACAGAACAATGGTAAAAGCATTCACTCTTCTACAGATGGAACTGAAGGAAAAGTTTCGATATAAAATTGAAATCTTCTCTGCTAGTACTGATGCTATATTGCTGATATTTCCTTCGATTGCCATTCTTTTATTCGGAAATCTAGAAATATCTGGCATTCAAAGCAAAACAGAATATATACAATACATGTTATTTTCATTAATTCTTTGGCAATTTGTGGAAAACATGTGGTCAGCAGTATTTGAAATCCGTCGAAAGCTAAAAGAAGGAAACTTTGAATATATGATGAATATGCCTTTGAAAGGTATCCATTATGTATTTGGATGGGCTGTGAGTGGTGTTGTTTCCATTGTATTTGAAATGATTCCATTGATTGTTATTTTCTTGCTTACTTCATTTCATTTACTCACACTAAAAATCATTCTTTTCTTTTCAGGAATTGCATTGATGATGGCTTTTGGAACATATGGATTTGCAGAAATATTAATGGGATTTGCGATTTATTTCAAAGAAGCAGATCAATTCATTTCTTTAATCGCAAATATTGCACCTTTTTTGGGAGGACTCTATTTCCCAGTCATTCAGTTACCTGCTCCATTTCTTGCCATTTCTCTTCTCTTTCCATTTACCTGGGGTCTAGATCTTGTAAGAAACCTCTTATTTGGAAGTTCTCTCATTCTTCCATTGCATTATGAAATCATTGCATTTGTAATTGTAAATATACTTTATACATTCGCTGGAACAAAGATATATGATGCAATGATGAAAAAAGCAAGAAAGAATGGATTATCTAAATTCTAACTACAAAAAAATCCACCAACCGGTGGATTTTTTCTTAGTCAAACATGTAAACCTGTGTGCTTTCTAGATCTGTAATATTGAATGTAACTGTATATTCATTTAATTTTGCTTTCGCTCCTGAGTAAGCACTATTAAATTCTCCAGCTTCATATGCTTCATCGCTATATTCTAGTGTTTTTACTTCAGCCGTTTCTACATGCATAATATACCATGCTTTGCTGTGAACTAAGATTGTTCCTTTGCATCCTTCTTGAATCAAATTAGAAATCGTTCTTCCATCTGTCATAACAACAGTAATTGTTGCCTGATCTCCACTTTTTTCAACTTTCCACGCATGTATTGTTGACATAGAAGGTGTACCATCGTCATTTACTGACATTACTTGTGCAAGTTTAGCATCTTCTTTTTCTTCATATCCAGCTTTTTCAGTTTCTGCTTTTGTCGCCAAATCATTAGAAACTACTTCTAAATCTGTCATCGCCGCATCGTAATCATCACCACTTAATACTGTTCTTGTAGTAGATGCACCTGTAACTGTATCTGCTTTTACAGTTTGTGTTGTAGAAATTGTTTTAGCAGACTGTGCTGTAGAAGAACATCCAGCTAGTAAAACAGCACATAGAATCATTGAAATTGTCTTTTTCATTTTTTTCTCCTTTTCGCAAATTATTTTAGTACATTTGTCCTAATTGTTAATTTGTTATTTTTGTGTTAAATTAAAAACATGAAAGAAAATATTAAAACAGAAATCCTAGAAACTTCTCGACAGCTTTTTAATAAGCATGGATTTGCATCTGTGCCTATGCGTAAGATTGCAAGTGAATGTAATATTAGTGTCGGAAACTTAACATATCATTATCCTCACAAGCTAGATATCTTATGTGCTCTAATGGAAGATATTCAGCCTAAACTGGAAGTGTGTGATATTCATTCTCTAACTTCGCTTATTTCTTACTTAAGGCAGATGATTGAGGGTATCAAAAAAAATGCATTCTTCTTCACAATATCAGATATGCAAAGAATTAATGAAGAATGTTTTGAAATCAATGCAGAAACCATTAAAAAACTCCACCAAAATCTCATCACATCTTTAAACAACTTACTTGAAGATGGTATTTTACAGGTACAGAATGCAGATAATATCTTTGAAGATATTGTATCTTTCTGGATGCTTTCTCATATTACATGGACAAATGAAGACTACCAGAAGAGTGTCTATAAGCAAACAAATCTGTATCAGTTTCTTTTACAACATCTAACACTTCTCTCTCCTTATATGACACAATCTGGAAAAGATGAATACAAAAAACTGAAAGAAAAACTACAAAACGAATCCGTTTAATAAATATCCACCGGCCCAGCCGGTGGTTTTTCAGTTTCGGGCATAGCCCTGCTCTCAAAGTTGCGCCTTACAGCGCTAATGTGGTCTGCGGCGTACATTTATTTTTTATTTCCCGTAAACGGATCTTCTATCTCCAGTTCTAGCTGCTCGGCTATTTGATCCTCCTTCAGCTGATTCTGAATATATTCCTGTATCTTTTTCGTGTTTTTTCCTACTGTATCCACATAATAGCCTCGACATCAGAATTCTCGATTCCTGTATTTGAATCTTGCATTTGCCCATCTTTCATATATTATCTGACTACTTTTTCCTTTCAGATAGCCCATAAAAGATGAAACACTCATTTTAGGTGGTATTTCCAACAGCATATGCACATGATCTATACATACTTCTGCTTCTATGATTGTTACACCTTTCCACTCACACAAATCTCGAAGTATTTTTCCTACTTCAATCCTTCTTGCGTCATAAAATGCTTTTCTTCTATACTTCGGTGCAAACACCACATGATACTTACAATTCCATTTCGTGTGTGATAGACTGTGTAAGTCATTAGTATATTTTGACATTATAAATCCTCCTTTTGTATTCTCGTTTGTAGTTTGCAGACCACTCACGATTTATACGCAAGAAGGATTTATTTTTCATTATCTCTTTGCTAAAGCATTACCTGACCCCAAGACTATCTTGGGGTTTTTTTAGCCAATTAACACAGGATAAACATAAAACATGTATCTGTGTTCAAAACTTTGGAACAACGATTGCTCAAGAAGATCTTCCACACGTATTTGATCGCTTTTATCGCAGTGATAAAAGCCGTACAAATGAAACGGAAAGCTTTGGTTTAGGACTCGCCATCACAAAAGAAATGGTCAATAAAATACATGGTGAAATTTCTGTTACGAGTAATCCACAAAAAGGTACAATATTTACAGTCACATTCCAAAGATAAAAAAAGGCTTGTCACAATCGCGGACAAGTCTTTTTCAGGGGATTATAGAATTTCAATAAACTTCTTTGTTTCTTCTTCCTTCTTTGCTTCTGTTGGTAATTCAATCTTTAAAATACCATTTTCGAAGGAAGCATGAATGTCTGAATCCTTGATAGCATCAGATACATAGAATGTTCTACTGCAAGAGCCATTGTATCTTTCCTGACGAATAACTCTACCCTTAGCATCCTTTTCTTCATTGGATTCATTGTGTTCAACAGCAACTGTCAAGTTACCATTGTAAAGAGAAATCTTAACATCTTCTTTCTTTACACCAGGTACTTCAATATCAAGAATATATTTTCCATCTTTCTCATGAATATCTGTCTTCATTAAAGTATTATTGCTCATAACTGGAGCTCTGAACATGTCATCAAACATATCATCAAATAAATTTGCATTTCTACGGTCTAAATATCTCATATTTTTTCCTCTTTTCTAAGACCCTTTCGTCTTACAAGTATTAATATACTCTTCGTTTTAGCAGAGTCAAGAGGAGAGTGCTAAATATTCTAAATTTTTTTATTATGTTTTTTATATTCACTTGAAATATATGCATAAATAAGCGCTTATTTGATTTAGCACATTTTTGTATTAAGTGACAACAAAGCACCATTCATTTTCTGTATACCATATATGTATCATTGCTATTGTACTTCTTTCTTTTTTCAACATATATTCAAATCGACAAAGGAAAATAAAATGAAAACAAGAAAACTAGGTAACATTGAAGTATCAGAAATCGGAATGGGATGCATGGCTTTCTCTCATGGATATGGCGCAATTCCTTCTAGAGAATATGCAATGGAAGCAATTCGCAGTGCCTATGATCATGGATGCACATTCTTTGATACTGCAGAAGTATATGGAAATGTTTTATATTATGAACATCACAATGAAGAAATCGTTGGAGCAGCATTGCATGATATTAGAGAAAATTGTGTCATCGCCACAAAGCTTCACATTCACGATGATGAAGCCAGTGAAGATATGTATGATGTATGTAAAAGACATCTGCTTGCTTCATTGAAAGCATTAAATACGAACTATGTTGATCTTTACTATCTGCATAGAATCAATCCAGAAGTGCCCGTTAAAAAGGTTGCTGAAGCGATGGGAAAACTCATTGATGAAGGTTTGATCAGAGGTTGGGGTTTATCCCAGGTTGAAGAATCTACAATCAAACGTGCACACGAAGTTACACCTGTATCGGCAGTACAGAACCTGTACAACATGTTAGAAAGAGATTGTGAGACGAATACTTTCCCATATTGTTTAGAACATAATATTGGTGTTGTTCCATTTTCTCCAATTGCTTCTGGCTTTCTTTCTGGAAAGATCACAAAAGATACAGCTTTTGAAAAAGAAGATGATGTTAGAGTATTTGTTCCACAGCTCAAAAAAGAAAACATTGAAGCAAACCAGCCAGTCATTGATTTATTGAATCAATACGCAGCGTTAAAAAATGCTGCAAACGCACAGATTTCTATAGCTTGGATGCTTCATAAATACCCTAATGTTGTACCTATTCCCGGTTCTAAGAACAAAGAAAGAATTATTGAAAACCTGGACGCAAACACCATAACATTAACAGATGAAGAATTTCATACTTTAGAACAAGCTTTAAATTCCATCAAAGTATATGGTCATCGTGGAAACGTTCAATTCCAGGGACAATCCATGAAAGACTGGGGAAAGAAATAATTCACACGTGATCAAGAAGAAGAGACAATCTTCTTCTTTTTAACTATTATAAAGGTAGCAGAGTAGCGTCTAATTTAAAATTGAATTTTATATTAGACGCAATTTTCTGTTGAATTGCACATTTTCAGCGTCTATAATTAACTTAGGTTTTAGATTAGACGGAGAAATCATATGAAATATATTCCAAGAGCAATTACTCCAATTCTAGAAAAACGAGTTGAAACAAGCAAATGCACTTTGCTTACCGGCGCAAGACAAGTTGGAAAATCCACTGTCATAAAAGAAACATTTCCTGCATATACAATTGCCAGTTTTGACGATGTTTTAACACGCCTACAGGCACACGAAGAACCAAAATTATTCTTTTTAAACAATCCATGTCCTCTTTTTATTGATGAAGTGCAAAAAGAGCCCGGCATATTAGAAAACATCAAATTAATTGTAGATAATTCAGATGAAAGAGGACAGTTTATTTTATCTGGATCTTCCAAACTTCAGCTGATGAAAGGTGTGAGTGAATCTCTTGCTGGAAGAGTATCCATTTCTGAATTATCTGGATTATCTTTAAGAGAAATATATGAAGTATCTTTTAACAGACACTTTATTCCTACAGAAGAATACATTCAAGAAAGAGAAAAACAGCTTAAATCTTATTCCAATATATGGGAAATTATTCATAAAGGATCTTATCCAGAACTATATGTCATTGATAGAGACTGGCAAGAGTTTTATTCTTCTTATGTTTCAACATATATCGAAAGAGACATTCATGATTTGATTTCTGCAGACAGTATTACTTTCTCTAAATTCCTTACAAGCATTGCTGCTAGAACAGGTGAAATTCTTAGTTACACAAACATTGCCAACGAAGTTGGTGTCAGTGAACCAACTATTAAAAACTGGATATCTGTATTAGAAAGAACAGGAATTATCTATTTATTACAGCCATACAGTTCTTCCAGTCTTTCACGTGCTATCAAATCGCCTAAAATCTATTTTAGAGACACAGGATTAGTATGTTACCTTACAAAATGGCTCACTGCTGATGCCTTAAAAAATTCTGCAGTAGCTGGCAATCTATTTGAAACTTTTATTGTATCTGAAATATTAAAATCTTATTCTAATGAAGGAAAAGATTATTCCTTTAGTATCTTTTACTACAGAGGAAAAGATAAAACTTCCAGTAAAGAAAATGAAATTGATCTAGTCATTGAAGAAAATGGTGTTGTATATCCAATAGAAATAAAAATGAGTGGAAACCCAAAAGCATCTATGGCATCAGCCAATACTGTACTAGACAAAATTCCAGACAAAAAAAGAGGTACAGACATCATATTATGTCTCATTGATAAAAAGACATATTTAAGAGAAAATCTGATTGCTCTTCCAATAGAATATTTATAAAATAATCATCTTCTAATAACTTTATAGTTAAATTCTATAATATTGATGAAAAACGAATAGGGGCTATTATCATGGAACTCTTTGATAAATTCAAAAAGTTTGTTGTTGATGAAAGAAATGGTTCTTTATTGATCAAATCTATTTCTTTAGATGATTTTTAAAAAGTATCTTATAATCACTATGTCAAAGGAGATTCATATGGGTGGATTTGGTATTGCAATTCTTTTCAGCTTATTTTCATTTATCTATTTGTTTTTTGTTGCGATAGCTATTGGTGTCATATTGTATTTGCTATACAGTTATGTATTTCAAAGCATTGCATCCATGTGTATGTTAAAAAATATTGGATATGCATATCCATTCACTGCCTGGATTCCCTTTTACCACAAATATTTATTAGGAAAAATTGCAAACAAGCAAATCTTAGGTGCCATCTCAGGTGTTCTATCATTCATTTCCATTTGTTTATGTGTTCATTTTTATATACATCTAGATTTTGATAGTGTTCTATTTTCTATCTTAACAATCAGCTTCATGACTACTTTAATAATTGAAACTATCATTGCACACCAAATATACAAAACACATACAAAATACGCAGATATATTCACTATATTTACAATTCTATCTTTCGGTATATTAAAACCCATATTCTTATTTATCATTAGAAATATGGGCATATAACAATCAACTGAATCTTTCTATTTTATCCTGAATCTTTTCAAGCTTTTTTGCTGCACGTAAAGCAATTGCACGTGGTGTCTGCATAGAATCAAACAAGATAAAGATGGCTTCTTCATCATAGTCTATTTTCTCTACTGTTCCATCTTTAAACACTGGATGTCTAACACGATCCCCTTCTTTAAATTCCAGAGAAGATGCACTTGGAATAAATCTTCGATTGACTTTATCAATGTTATCCAATGCTTTTTGAATATATGCATCACTTGGTTTTTCTGTATATTCCAGTAATACTGGATCAATATCAAAGAGAAATCTGGAAGGAAATCTAGATGTATCTCCAATATTTCTCCCACCGGAATCTGATAAGAATAATCCCTTCTCACTTCTTGTCACCGCAACAAAAGCAAGTCTTCTTTCTTCTTCCATGCCTTCAATTGTTCGTATTTTTCGAGATGGGAAAATACCTTCAACAAGCTGCATGATAAATACATACGGAAACTCTAAACCCTTTGCCGCATGAATTGTCATCAATCTCACCTTTCCTTTTTCAATTGCCATATCTGCATTTGTAAACAATGAAATATGTCTTAGATACGACACAAGATCTGTTTCTTCTCCAACGGTTGTTTCCCATTCATAAATGGATTGTTTTAATTCCGCAAGATCATCTAAACGATCCTGTGCACCCTCTGTACGCATCATTTCTTCATATCCAGATAGATCCAGTATCTCACTGAGTAATTCAGATACTGTTTTTTCATTCATATGATCTGTATATGAATCTATCAGTTGAATAAATGCCTTTGCTTTTGTATTAGAAAACAAAGCTTCATCTATATTTTCTTTCAAAGCATCATATAAAGAAATATGTTTTTCATCTGCATATTCTCTCAAGAATTTCATTCGTTTCTGTCCCAGATTTCTTTTCGGGACATTCGCAATACGCATAAAGGATAAGTCATCTTTAAATGCAATCAATCGCAAATATGATAATGCATCTTTAATTTCCATTCTCTCAAAGAATTGTACGCCTGAATAAATCATATACGGCATCTTTTCTTTGATCATTTCTTCTTCTATGACACGCGTTACGTAATGTGCACGATACAATATCGTTATATCTCCAAGATTCACACCATTCTCATTCAAATGACATATTTGAGAAATGATCCACTGTGCTTCTTTTCTAGGATTTTCTGCATGATGGACGACAACCTTATTTCGATGCGGAAGCATGGGAATCAAATCTTTTTTCATACGGTTCACATTTTTAGAAACCAGAGAATTCGCAACATCTAAAATTTCAGGTGATGAACGATAATTCTTCATCATCATGATTGTCTGCACACCAGGAAAGTTTTTATCAAAATCAGGCAATGAATTTACACTTGCGCCTCTCCATGTATAGATTGTCTGATCAGGATCACCTACCACAAACAAATTATTATGATATCCACAAAGATTCTTCATCAATTCATATTGTGGAGGGTCAATATCCTGAAATTCATCGATCATGATATATTCCAGTCTCTTCTGCCACTTCAGTTTTATTTCCGGAAACTCTCTAAAAATATACAATGACAAGAAAATCAAATCATTGTAATCTACCGCAAAACATTTCTTCTGCTGGTAAAGATAACCATAGAAAAGAATATCATCTGTTTCTGTAGCTTCCATGTATTTCTGATGTAATTGATCAATTGACATTTGAATGAGATATTCATAGTACATTGGTTCTTTGATACATTTACGCATTTCAAACATATCTCTTGCATTCTTGAATGTCATATCTCGCAGTGTGAGATTTCTTTCTTCATAGATCATTTTTAACATTGCATCAATATCACTGTTATCTAAAACAAGGAAAGATTTTGGATATTGAATGGCATAAGAATCTTCCTGTAAGATTGACACACAAAAAGAATGAAACGTACATACAAAGCCAGTATCATTATCATCTGTCAGCTGATGAATTCTTTCTTTCATTTCTGCAGCTGCTTTATTTGTAAACGTAACACAAAGAATATTGCCTGCACGAATTCCAAGATCATTGACAAGATAAGCAAAACGATGTGTTAAAGCACGTGTTTTACCACTGCCTGCTCCCGCAATCACACGAATATAACCTTCTGTTGTCGTAACTGCTTTGATTTGTTCTTCATTTAATCCTTCCAATACATCGTCTACCATAATCATTCCTCAATCTTTACTGCTTGCTAATAAAATTGTATCACATACAGCCTGTCGAAAATGCTTCATTGCTTTCCAATAAAAAAATGTTGTATTCAGCATTTACATACCAAATACAACACTTGTTTTACTCAATTGCAATGTACTTTTCGACTGGTTTTGTTTCTTCCTTCTTTGGAACTTCAATTGTTAATACACCATTTTCGAATTTTGCATGAATATCATTTTCTGTGATATCTTCACCTACATAATAGCTTCTTGATAAACTTCCAGCATATCTTTCCTGTCTAATCAATGAACCATTCTTATCAGTTTCATCTTTATCAAGGCCTTTTTCTGCAGAAATTGTTAGATAGCCATCATTCAGTTCAATCTTCATTTCATCTTTCTTGAATCCTGGAAGATCAATCAGCATTTCATAATGATCTTTCATATCACGAATATCTGTCTTCATTAAATTCTTTTCATGATGTCCAAATAATGGATTGCTTCTTGTAAATAAGTCTGGGAATACATCAAAATCATCATCGAATAAATCTGGTAAATACTTTTTCATAAACAACGCCTCCAATTTTACTAAGCGGTGCTTTTTCAAAGCATCTCTTGTGAGATCTTATTTGATCTTACACTGTTATATATAGTCTTCTTTTTAGCAGAGTCAAGAGGAGAGTGCTAATTTTTTAAAAATTTGTATACTATTTCTAATAATTCAGAGTCAAAAAATCTTCCAACTGAAAAACCAGGCTTTCACCTGGTTCATTTCATTCACAATATTTTTTCTACACAATACAAATCTAAACGTCTACTCTTCAATAAAGGTAATTCTTCTCTTACCTGTGTTTCATAATCAAGATCAATTTCTTTCAAAAGGATACCTTCTTTTTCATCCAGCATTCCTTCAACATCTCCCCAAGGATTTGTCACAATCGAATGTCCCCATGAAGTATAACCTGTTGATGCATCACGCATTGGTGCACATCCAACCATATACACCTGATTATCTAACGCACGTGTTCGAAAAGAAATCTCCCAATGGGCAGGTCCTGTTGTCATATTAAATGCTGCAGGCACAAAGATTACTTTTGCACCATCATTCGCCATCAAACGAGACATTTCCGGAAAACGAATATCAAAGCAGATCATGACACCCATTGTTCCAAATTCAGTTTCAAATACAGTATCACTGTTTCCTGCCGTTAACGTATCTGATTCTCTAAAACTCTGCCCGTCTTTGACATTAATATCAAACAAATGTGGTTTCCGATGTTTTCCAATTTGTCTTCCCTGACGATCAAATACATAAGATGTGTTATAGATTTTTCCCTGTTGATTTCTTTCCGGCATAGATCCGCCAATCAGGTAAATGCCATATTTCTTTGCATATGAAGAAAGCTGCTTCCATACAGGTCCACCTTCTTCTTCCGCATATAATGGAAAATTAGCTGTCTGATATGGACAACAAAACATCTCGGGCAAAACTACAAAATCCAGATTTTCATCTTTTAATTGTTCAAGATAAGAGCCAACTGCCTTCACATTCTCCATCTTGTCATGTACTGTTGGCATCTGTAATGCTGCTACTTTGATTTTTGTCATTTTATTGCAGTTTTCCACGGCAGGCAATTGTGAGTTCTTTTTCCACGTCGCCCTTTTCATCAATGAGATACATTCTGTCATAGAGATTCACAACTGGACAAATATGTACTGGAACAATACGTACCTTATCACCAACTTTTACAGAATCATGGAATTTCTTGTTGTAGATAATTGCGTGTTCATCATACATGAGATCAATATGTGTACCAGGATAATCAATCAGATTTCCTAAACCATCTACAGCACAAATACCTTCACTTCTACTCTGCATTGTTAAACCTTTTGCTCCAACATCAAGAATGACACGTTCCTCTGTTGGTTTACTCATGACCGTTGCCAAAACAAATGCATTACAATTCCAAGTATGATTCATTGCATTATCCTGAGATGCATCCATAAATGGATATGTGCCAGGACGGATTTCTGTAATACCTTCTAGAATATCAGAATCATTTGCTAAAGAAGGCGTAGATCCAATCCCAACAATAGAAATATCAAATCCATTCTCTCTACACATCTTTGCAAATTTCAATGTACGTTCTTGTGCAATAACAGATTTCCTACGTGCTGTTTCAATATCTTTTGCACTATAGCTATCGCCATCATGAGAGAAGACACCTCTTAAATGAATATGTGGGCAATTCTTCAAATAGTCTAATAATTTCTGACATTCTTCCTCTTCCACAATACCAGAACGACGCTCACCTACTTCAATTTCAATTACGCATTGCGCAGGCTTTGATGCCTTTTCAAATGATTTTTCTATAAGTTCTGCCTGTGCGATAGAATCCAAACCAAACTTGATATCAATTCCCTTTTCAGCAAGCTTCTGAATTCTCTGATACTTCTTTTCACCAACAATTTCATTGGCAATCAAAATATCTTTTAACCCAGCTTCTGCCATCACTTCTGCTTCGCCAACTTTTGCAACCGCAATTCCTTTACATCCAAATTCCTGCTGCTTAAGCGCCAATTCTGGTGTCTTATGTGTTTTTGTATGTGGTCGAAGGTTCACATGATGACGATCTGCGTAGTCTTGCATCCGACGCATATTTTCTTCCATACCCTTACGATCAACTACCAATGCAGGTGTATCTAATTCCATATAATTATTCATAAACAATTCTCCTTTTAGTCCATCGCTACAACAGCTTCAATTTCACAAAGACATCCATTGTAAAGATTGTTTGTGGGAACAACAATACGAGATGGCTTGTGCTCACCAAAATACGATGCGTATTCTTCATTTAGATCGCCCCAATATTTTACATCAGGTAAATAGACGCGACATTGAATCACTCTATCTTTGGAAGCGCCCGCAGCCTGAATCACATAATCAAGATTCTTTAAAGCCTGTCTTGCTTCTTGTTTAATACCACCTTCTGGTACTTTTCCAGTTTCAGGGTCAATGGACAACTGTCCAGAAATATAAAGGACGCCATTATAAATCATTCCTGGTGTGTAATGTCCTCCATCTCTTACAGAATATTTTGTTTCTACTTTTTTGATTTCATTCATTTTGTTGTTCTCCATATACTTTTTTCTATAGCTAATATAGAACTTTTTCTATGCGTTTTCAATATGAACATGATAGATTCATTATTTTTTAAATGTATTTGTAATATAATGAATTATAGAATTATTTATATATTTTTATACAAAATATACAACGGAGGAATTTCTATCATGATTAGACAAACATTACAGCCATACGTACCTTTAGCAGATATGCTTGTACGCACCTTTGGAAAAGGATGCGAAGTCGTATTGCATGATTTAACAGACCCACAGCACTCTGTTGTGTATGTAGCGAACAATGCCGTTACAGGCCGACAAATTGGAGAAAGCTTCAGTTCCCTTGTTGATCAGGTATTACTCTCTCCAGATTTAAAGCAAAACTCTGTATCAAATTATTATTTCCACACAAAAGATATCAACGGTGGAAAACTTGTTCGCTCCTCTACCCTTCTAATACGCAAAGAAGATGGAACTTTAGATGGTGCACTTTGCATCAATCTTGATACAGAACCATTCACAGAAATGATTTCATTTCTACAAAGCTTTCTTCCAGAACATTCTGCTTCTCTAAATTTTTCAAAAGAAGAAGTTCCACAGCTTAATGAAGAAGAAAATGTTTCTGTCATGGTTTCTTCTCTGATTGATCATATCTTAAAAGATATTTCTTTAGATTCCACAAGAGAAGAACGTGTTGAAAAGATTCGTTTCATGGAAAATAAAGGTATTTTCTTAATGAAGGGAAGTGTTGAACAAGTTGCAGAGAAGATGGGCGTTAATAAAGTAACAATCTACAGCTACTTAGATGAAGTACACGGAAAGAGAAGATAAAAACAGGCATGAGTTTCATGCCTGTTATTTTGGTTAGTCTAAATCTTCTCCGTTTGTTTCAATGACTTTCTTATACCAATAGAAAGAATCTTTTCTTTCTCTATGGAAGTCACCATTGCCATCATTGTCTCGATCAACATAGACAAAACCATAACGCTTTTTCATTTCACCAGTAGAAGCAGAAACAAGGTCAGTGCATCCCCACATCGTATAACCCATGAGATCTACACCATCTTCAATTGCTTCTTCCATTGCCTTAATATGATCTCTTAGATAGTTGATACGATAGTCATCATGGAACTTGCCATCTTCACTTCTAACGTCATTTGCACCCAATCCATTTTCAACGATCATTAACGGAATTTCATATCTGCCATAGACTTCATTCAAATAGATTCTTAAGCCTTCAGGGTCAATCTGCCAGCCCCATTCAGAACTCTTCAAGTATGGGTTTCCAACACCAGAGAACATATTTCCATTTGTCTTTAATACATCTGGATCAACAGTTGCTGTGGCAGACATGTAATAAGAGAAGCTATAGAAATCTACAGTACCTTCTTTTAAGATTTCAAAATCTTCTGGTTCTGTTCTAACTGTAATGTTGTTGTCTTTGAAATATCTCTTTGCATAGTGTGGATAATGTCCACGAACCTGAACATCCCCACAGAACCAGTTAGCCATCTGCATAGCACTCTGTGCAGCTCTTACATCCTTTGGATTACATGTATATGGATATGTCATGTTACCAGCAATCATTAAACCAATCATAAAGTCAGGATTGATTTCATGACCAATCTTTACTGCCTTTGCGGAAGCAACAAACTGATTATGAAGTGCTGTGAAACGATCACTTCTTTCTTCCTCTGTTTCATTTGGATTAAACATTGGTTCATGATCTTTGCCCAGCATGCCTAAAGACATAACACGTCCAAAGAAGTTACAGCCACAGTTGATTTCATTGAATGTCAGCCAGTACTTAACTTCATCTTTGTATTCTGTAAATAATGTTGTCGCATACTTTACAAATGCATCAATACATTCTCTGCCAGCCCATCCATTATATTTTTCACTAAGTCCCCATGGTAATTCATAATGAGAAATTGTAACCAATGGTTCAATGCCATATTTATGACATTCAGCAAATATATTGTGATAGAACTGAAGACCAGCCTGATTTGGTTCAGCTTCTTCACCTGTTGGGTAGATTCTAGCCCAGTTAATACTTAAACGGTAGCACTTGAATCCCATTTCTCCATATAAAGCAATATCTTCCTTATAGTGATGATAGTGATCTACTGCATCATGAGAAGGATAATATACAGAAGGATCAATTTCCTTATCCCACAAACGTGGTGTAGAAACTGTTCCGCCTCTTACATGATCTGGTACAGAAGGGCCTTTACCGTCTTCTTGCCATCCACCTTCAAACTGGTTAGCAGCTGTAGCGCCACCCCATAAAAAACCTTTTGGAAATGCCATATTATTCTCCTTTATTTAACGTATAAAAAAGACATTTACATGCCTTTTTTACATTTTACCGCCTGTAAATGCCTGACCTTCGATAAGAACTCTGAGCATTAATACTGCGCCCCAAGGCTGCTTCTTAACTAAGCTCTTTGTATAGCTTGCTAAATCACCATGGGATCCATCATCTTCAACTTCAAACTGCATTTCGATTGGAGTCTTCATTTTTACAAATGTGTACTTTGGTGATTCCTGAGCAAGTAATAATTCTTTGATTTCATCTTTCTTCAATGCTGAAGAAACGTTAACTAATGCCATATATGTTTTCTCTCCTTTAATTAGTATGTAATTATTATATCATGTAAGCGTTTTATGTCATGTAAAAATGTATTTACACAACTTCTCACAATCCAATTTCTTTTCTAGAATTTGATAATATTTTCATAACTTCCAAAGAATTTTCCAGCCACAAAACCATTATAGAAGTATCTTTTTCTTCAATGACAGAAGCAATCTGTTCAAATTCATTTCGCATTGGAGATTGCATTTCTTCCACATCAATATTAATTACTTCATCTTTGAGATGTAGAGTTAAATTTTGAATGATTCCAGGTCTAGAATCCATACTAATATATCCCTTTGTTCCTTGGATCATAATTCCATTGTGAGATGCGCTGTCTTTTGCACCTGTACATACCGCAATATATCCCGGATATTTCATGATCAATGTACCACTTGTATCTACACCATTAAAACCAATATTTGCTTCATAATGTGTAAATACAGGTTTTCCAAATACACCTTGTATAAAATGAACATTATAAACATTGATATCATACAAAGCACCACCATACTGTTCAGGATCAAACGCAGGTAATACTTCTTGTCTTAAATATGCATCATATCTACTAGAATATTGTGAATAGTTACACTGAATCAATTTAATCTCACCAATACGTGAAAGAACAGATTGAATATTCTGATAGTTTTTACTATATCTAGACATGATAGCTTCAAATACAAACACATTATTTTTTCTTGTTAGTTCATAGAGTTCCTGTGCTTGTTCATACGTAGAAGTAAATGGTTTTTCAACAATCACATGCTTATGTGCCAATATTGCTTTCTTTGCATATTCATAATGCAAAGAATTAATTAATCCAATATATACCGTATCAAAAGAATCATTTTTTAAAAATGCATCATAGTCTGTATACAAAGAAGGAATTCCATATTCTTCAACAAGCGGTTTTCCTTTTTCTGCATTTCTACACCATAAGCTGGATACGATAATATCTGTATCCTTTAATACATTTAATGCCGTTTTAACAATACCACCATTACCAACAATTCCAAGTTTCATACATTTATCCTTCAATCAATCCATAATACACAAATGCATTCCAGATACCATCATCAAGAATATCTGTAGTTACATAATCTGCATGCGTTTTTGCTTCCTCAGCAGCATTTCCCATCGCAACGCTTGTTCCACAAACCTGAAACATTGGAATATCATTTGCGCTGTCACCAATGCCAATGGCATTAAAGGATTCTTCATTGTAATGATCCAATACTTTTAAAATTGCGGTACCTTTTGTAACACTTCCATTTGTCACTTCACCAATACACAAGTTTTCTTCTGGATGTTCTACTGATTTTGTTAATACGAATGGTTTTTCTAAAAGTTCTGCGAGTTTTGGATATAAAGGCAGCCAGCTAGGTCCATACGCACAAATCTTATAAATACTATCATTTTCTTCAGATCCGAAACTTTCTGGATATGTTCCATTTTCCATACACAACGCAACCTGTTTATCATAATCCGTTTCGCCGCCAGAAAAATATCTCAAAAGATATTCATAGCCAACTTTTGAGCAGTAAGCACCTGCAGCACCTTCTAAGCAATATCCTAAGCCTGCTTTCAAAATCTGTTTTTTAATACGTGATACATCTCTTTGCGCAATTGGATGATCATAGATTCGTTTCCCATCCGCATAAACCATGCCGCCCGCACCTAAAATAAATCCATCAACATCATAGTTTAAATACTTTTGAATTTCAGAAAGAGACCTGCCTGTACATAAAAAAATCTTGTGTCCATTTTTTCTCGCAAGTTGAATTGCCTTTTCAGCACTATCTGGAATTCTTCCAATCTTTGTAGAATACAATGTTCCATCAATATCTAAAAATATAATCTTTTTCATAATAAGATAAGTATAAATGAAAAAAACAGAAATCACCGAAAGATTTCTGTTAAATATAGAAATTCGTTAAGCCAATCTTTAATTGACCTGTTGTTGGATACATTCTGATATGTGAACCACGCATGATTCTCATGGAATCGTCTGGCTTTAGGATTTGCTTCTTGCCATCAACTTCAACAATTCCTTCTCCTTCATAGCCAAAAATCATAATATTTCTTGTTAATTCTCTTTCAAAAACACAATCATTCTGATCAAAGCACACAATCGTCACGTCAACAAATCCACTAGAAATAACATTTACTGTAGATCTATTGCCATGTTTATATTCGCCTAATGCCGCTGTAGAAAAAACTTCACCAATTTCTTTGATTGTATGATTTACAGTCTGGCCAAGCATAACTTCTAAATACACTGCATTTTCTAAAGCTTCTAAAACAATGACACGTCCTGTTGGCGTTACAATGCCATCATATTTATTTAATTCCTGCATATGTGGAATGCCACGTTCGTCTTTGATCGTTATACGCATTTTCCCCTGTTTTACAAATAACATTTTATAAAAACCAAATGCTTCTGGAGACATACTTGTACCTTTTCCCAAAGAATAAATATGTACCCCTTCCATGATCTGTTCTTGAATAATCGTTGAAGGAAGTGGCTGATTTAGCTGTGCCAGATTAAATACTTCACCGATTGGATATCTCATAGTTTCTGCCCCAGTATATAGCCGTATTCAGCTTCTACCAAGATTTCAAATCCCATTTTCTGATAGAAATTGAATGCACGCTGATTATTTTTTGCGACACCAACCATGATTCCTGGAACATGTTCCTTCTTCAATGCATCTAATAATGTATGCATCAACAATGTTCCACTGCCTTTTCCGCAACAATTTTCTAAAATATCGACATGTAAATGTGCTGGATATTCTTTTTGATATGCTTCATATTCTGAAATATCACAACGGAGCACAAAGGAAGGTGCAACCTTCTTGATCTCTTCAAAATATTCTTGGATATATTCTTTAAAAGATGCATAACTTTCTGCACATAAGATATATCCCTGAATTTCTCCTTGATCATCTTGTAAAAGGAAACATTTCCCATGATCCAGATATGGATCACAATACATCAACAAAGAGAACTTTCTATGTTCTTCATTCACTAAGTTATCAGGACTGCCTGTATGAATACAGATCTCATGACACTTATCTCTATATTTTTCTTCAAATGGTATTACTCTCATAACAAAGACATTTTAACACAAAATCATACCTTATGAAAAAACAGCCTCACTTATTGTAGTAATTACGCATGAAACAAATCGAGATTTTAAAGCTCGATTTGTTTGCTTCCA
>OLPO01000891.1_pt1 | contig 22190 bp, 24 predicted proteins | sample 1672831 | NCBI WGS metagenome assembly OLPO01 (sample SAMEA3136728, study PRJEB25190) | human gut metagenome
AAACAACGCAGATTCCCGCCGCCTAAGAAGCGCTCCCCTCCTGCAGAGTCAGCCAGAAGAGAGGCACGCTCCACGGCTGGCTTTTTCTGGTGGTAGGTGGTGGTGGTCTGACGGTGGTGGGGATGGGCGGCGCGACCAGATATTCCATATGCAGAGGCCAGAAAAAAGAGAAAGAAGCAGATAAAACGTTTTCGATGACTGTATATATGATGGCGATTCTGGCACTGATCTATGTACTTGTCGGAGCTTTTTGTCCGGGAAAGATCGCGTCACTTCTGGGAGCAGAGGGAGAAATCTGGCAGATGACAAAAAACTATCTGAAAGTCCTTCTTCTGTTTGCACCTGCGTTTATGACAAATGATACCCTTCTCTGTTTTGTGCGGAACGACGGAAATCCGGGGCTGTCTATGACCGCCATGCTAACAGGAAGTTTTTCCAATATTCTGCTGGATTATATTTTTATCTTCCCCATGAAAATGGGAATTTTCGGCGCTGTTTTTGCCACAGGGCTAGCACCGGTGATCAGCTTGGGCGTGCTTTCCGTGCACTGGATCAGACAGAAAAATCAGTTTCATTTCCGGATCTGTACACCGAAGCTTTCCAGCGCCGGAGGAATCCTGTCACTGGGCTTTCCGTCAATGATCACAGAGCTTGCCTCCGGAATCGTGATCATTGTTTTTAACATGCTTATCCTGAAATTAAAAGGAAATATCGGAGTGGCGGCATATGGTGTTGTCGCTAATCTCTCTCTTGTGATATCATCTGTTTATACGGGAATCGCACAGGGAATGCAGCCGGTATTAAGCCGGCTTTACGGAGCTCGTGAAAAAGAAAAGATCCGAAATATCCTCCGGTATGGAATATGCCTGACCGCGATCATTTCAGTACTTGTATATGTGGTATTCTGGATCGGTGCGGAACCTGTCACGGCTGTATTTAACAGTGAAGGAAATCCGGTACTTCAGGAGCTTGCGGTGACGGGAATGAAGCTGTATTTTACGGCGGTATTTTTTGCAGGCTGCAACATTGTTCTGTCTGCGTATTTTACTTCCACAGAAAAAGCAGTTCCCGCACAGATCATATCTCTGGGCAGAGGACTTGTTTTGATCATTCCGGTTTCTGTTCTGATGGCGTCACTGTTTGAAATGAACGGTGTCTGGCTGTCCTATCCGGTTACAGAAGGGATCATTGCGGTGATCGGAATATACTTATATAAAAAAAGAGGGAAAATATTGTGATCTATACAACAGATTATCAGTCACCACTGGGAAAGATTTTTCTTGCGGCAGATGAAAAAGGTCTTACAGGGCTTTGGCTGGAAGGGCAGAAATATTATGCTGCCCAGCTTGAAAAAGAAGAATGTAAACAGGAAGAAACGCCGGTGTTAAAGGATGCAAAGCGCTGGATGGATATTTATTTTCAGGGAAAGGAACCGGATTTTATGCCGCTGCTTCATCCGGTGGGAACGGAATTTCAGTGTGCTGTATGGGAAATTCTGCGTAAGATTCCATACGGACAGACGATTACTTATGGTGAGATCGCCAGGCAGCTTGCCGCACAGCGGGGTGTGAAAAAAATGTCCGCGCAGGCAGTGGGCGGAGCAGTCGGTCATAATAAAATATCCATTATCATTCCCTGTCACCGCGTGGTGGGAAGCAATGGAAGCCTTACGGGATATGCAGGTGGAATTGACAAGAAGATCGCTCTCCTGAAGCTGGAAAAAACAGATATGAGCAGATTTTTCGTTCCGAAGAAGGGGACTGCACTGTAGAAAAAATGTGATCGTGAAAACAGAAAACGTTTTCAGAAATGTGCCCTGTTGGTTCCGCTGTAATTATGATAAAATAGATGGGAAATAGCTGTAATTATTTCAGCAGCAGGTGTTCAATGGAAAATGCTATGGAAAGATAAAAATCTGGAATGGGAGGAATCATCATGGAGAATATTTTTCACAGAGTAAGTATCCGGAAATATGAAGACAGACCGGTTGAGAAGGAAAAAATCCTGCAGATCCTGAAAGCAGGCATGCAGGCTCCAAGTGCATGTAATCAGCAGCCATGGGAATTTTATGTTGTAACGGATAAAGAGAAAATCAGGGAGCTTTCAGGCGCGACGCCATATTCCGGCTGTGCGGCAGGAGCGCCGGTCGTGATCGTTCCTGTATATCGAAAAGAGGGGCTGGTGGTACAGACCATGGCACAGATCGACATGTCCATCGCTCAGGAGAATATCTGGCTGGAAACTGACGCATTGGGACTTGGCGGCGTGTGGATCGGAATCGCGCCGATGCAGGATCGGATGGATGCCGTGCATGATATGCTGAACCTTCCGGAAAATGTAGAGGTATTTTCACTGTTTGCTCTTGGATATCCGGCAGAGAAGAGAGAGCAGCAGAACCGGTTTGACGAGAGCAGGATTCATTTTGTGGAATAAAAACAGATAAATAATAACAGAATCGAGGAACAAAAAATGGAACACATCGCAAGAGATGAGGCATTTGCATTATTAAAAAAATATAACAAGGATCCTTTTCATATCCAGCATGCACTGACTGTTGAGGCAGTGATGAAATGGTACGCAAAAGAGCTGGGATACGGCGATGACGCAGAATACTGGGGTATTGTAGGACTGCTTCATGATATTGATTTTGAACTTTATCCGGATGAGCACTGTCTGAAAGCACCGGAACTTCTTCGTGAGGCAGGTGTGGGAGAAGACATCATTCATGCAGTAGTTTCCCATGGTTACGGAATCACTGTCGGATGCGGTGCGACCATCGAGACAGCACCGGAGCATGAAATGGAAAAAGTCCTTTTTGCAGCAGATGAGCTGACAGGCCTGATCTGGGCAGCAGCACTGATGCGCCCGTCAAAAAGTACCAAGGACATGGAGCTGAAGTCTCTCAAAAAGAAATACAAGAGCAAAGGCTTTGCAGCAGGCTGTTCCAGAGAAGTGATCCAGCGTGGTGCAGATCAGCTGGGCTGGGATCTTGCCAAGCTTCTTACCATGACACTGCAGGCTATGGCAGACAGTGAGGATGAGATCCAGAAAGAGATGGAAGCAGAAGCATAAAAAACTGGATATGTATAAATTACACAATAAAACATAGACAAAATTATAAAATATGTCCAAAATATTTCTTGCTATTTTATAAAAAAAGGAGTAAAACATTAGATAAATAAAAAAAAAGAAATGCAAAGAACAGGACAAGTCACAGAAATAACCGGATTACAGAGAATTGCAGAAAGATGAGAAGCGACAGAAGGATTTGTGTGATATCACCTGGGAGCATCCCACTGAATACTGAATGCTTGAGTAGGCAGGGACGTAGTCTTCACGTTACAGAAGAAACTGTTTCTAAAGACAGTATCAAGAGATCATATCCAGTAATGAATATGATAATACAAAGTGGTACCACGGAACATTCCGCCTTTGTTATCCAACAGGATAACAAGGGCTTTTTTCATATATATAAACAAAGGAAAGAGGAGATATTATGAACGGAATCACAATGATGATAATTGCCATCGTAGTATTAGGCGGAGCCTATCTGCTGTATGGCCGTTATCTCCAAAACAAATGGGGGATTGACCCAAAAGCAAAAACACCGGCATATGAGCTGGAAGATGGAGTGGACTATGTACCGGCTGACACCAATGTAGTATTTGGACATCAGTTTGCATCCATAGCAGGTGCAGGACCGATCAACGGACCGATCCAGGCAGCAGTTTTTGGCTGGCTGCCAGTTCTGCTGTGGATTCTGATCGGTGGTGTATTCTTTGGCTCTGTTCAGGATTTTGCATCCATGTATGCATCTGTAAAAAACAAAGGTCGTACAATTGGTTATATCATTGAAGAATACATTGGAAAGCTTGGAAAAAAATTATTTCTTTTATTCTGCTGGCTGTTCTGTATTCTGGTTGTTGCGGCATTCGCAGATGTAGTAGCAGGAACCTTTAACGGATTTGTGGCAAATGATGCAGGAACTGTTACAAAAGTAGCTGCAAACGGAGCTGTTGCAACCACTTCCATGTTATTCATACTGGAGGCCGTTGCACTGGGATTTTTCCTGAAATATACGAAGTTTAACAAATGGGTCAACACAGCAGTGGCAATTTTATTACTGGTAGTAGCGATCGTTATTGGACTTAACTTCCCGATGTATGTAAGCCTGGGAACCTGGCATATCATTATTTTCGCATATATTCTGATCGCCAGTGTCGCACCGGTATGGGCATTACTTCAGCCCCGTGATTATCTGAACAGTTATCTGCTTATCTTTATGATCGTGGGTGCTGTCATCGGTGTATTTGTATCCAATCCTTCCTGCCATCTGAAAGCATTTACAAGCTTTAATGTAGATGGACAGTATATGTTCCCGATTCTGTTTGTAACCATTGCCTGTGGTGCAGTTTCCGGTTTCCACTCTCTGGTATCCTCCGGTACCGCATCCAAACAGATTAAAAGTGAGAAGAATATGCTGCCGGTTTCTTTCGGAGCAATGCTTATGGAAAGTATGCTTGCAGTGATCGCGCTGATCGCAGTTGCGTCTTTCGGAGACGGAGAGGCTGCAGCACAGGGACTTACCACACAGCCGCAGATTTTTGCAGGTGCCATCGCAAACTTCCTTTCTGTGATCGGTCTTCCTCATTCCCTGGTGTTTACACTGATCAACCTTGCAGTGTCTGCATTTGCGCTGACCTCTCTTGATTCTGTAGCCAGAGTAGGACGTCTGTCCTTCCAGGAGTTTTTCCTTGATTCTGATACAGATGAAGAGAATATGAGCCCATTCTTAAAAGTAGTAACAAATAAATACTTTGCAACAATCATCACACTGGTACTTGCCTACATGCTTACAAAGGTGGGATATGCGGAGATCTGGCCGCTGTTTGGTTCCGCAAACCAGCTGTTATCTGTACTTGCTCTTGTAGCCTGTGCAGTGTTCTTAAAGAAAACAAAACGTCAGGGCTGTATGCTCTGGATCCCTATGGTATTCATGATGGCAGTTACATTTACAGCTCTTGGAATGACCATCACGAAGCTTTCAAAAGCACTGGTAACAACGGGTCTGGATCTTGGAAATACGTTACAGCTTATATTCGCGGTATTACTTCTGATCCTTGGTGTACTGGTAGCAATCCAGGGTGTTAAGAAACTGTTTGAAAAAACAGATGATAAAAAAGTTGCAGCATAAATTTATCGGTAAAATCAGATTATAAAGCGAGAAAAGGGCATGGATCAGATACAGGGTTCATGCCTTCTTTATATTTATAAACAGCAGAGATGAAAAGAAATCTTTTGCAGATAAAAAATTCTGTGGTAAAATGAGAATATAAAATTTCGGAGAGAGGTGTACGAATATGAAGGAATATGAGATTATTATTGAAACGATCAATCCATGTGGGGGAGAACGTCATTCCCAGCAGGAGATCATTGAAGCGGAAATTGAGAGTCCGGAAGCTTATGTAGCACAGAACGGAAGATTTCCGGTGATCGATACGACACGGAACGCAGACGGAGATGTGGTGATCGTAACCGGTGACGGAAATGGATACATGGTGAGATATACATTTACAGAATAAAGAAGAAGATTTATAAATGAAAGTATTAATGCTTAACGGAAGCCCCAGGGCGAAAGGAAACACAGCACTTGCGCTGGAAGAAATGAAAAAAGTCTTCGAGCAGGAAGGTATGAAAGAAATCCGGGAATACTTTGGAAAATAAATGGTTTGCATTCAGATTCACCTTAGTGTAATCATTGACATTACAACGGGAACGATATATGATAAGAAAAAACAGCAGAGGTGAAGAGAAAATGCAGATATCCAGTAGATTTACGTTAGCAGTGCATATTTTTACATGCATTGATACGTTTCAGAATGAATATAAAGTAACCAGTGATTTTATCGCGTCCAGTACCAATGTAAATCCGGTCATCATCCGTAAGATCCTTCTGCGGCTGAAAGCTGCCGGTCTGGTGCAGGTTGCCAGAGGAACAGGGGGAACCACAATTACCAGACCTTTGTCAGAAATCACATTTCTGGATATATACCGGGCAGTGGAATGTGTGGAGGATAACAAGCTGTTTCATTTCCACGAGAATCCGAACCCGCAATGTCCGGTTGGAAAAAATATCCACAACATTCTGGATGACAAGTTGCAGCGGGTGCAGGACGCAATGGAGAGAGAGCTTCAGGCCATTACTCTTGAGGATGTGAAGGAAGATCTGGAGAAATATCTTCAGCAGCAGAATTAAAACAGAATAGGAATGTAAAAAGTGCATTCCGGAAATGATACGCCGCTACAAAGCAGAGAAGTATGAAGTCTGCCAAGTAGCGGTTTTTTTATATTGTAGGAAATTATTCAGTAACATTTCATTGTATAAAAAAGTTCTTTAAAAAAATATAAAAAACTTGGTTGTAACTATTGATATTACAACAAAACGGTGCTATATTTCTAAATGTAATAAAGACAGTTACAACAAAGACCGGTCAGTCACAAACATAAAAAAAGGATATTTAAGCGAATAATTCTAAAACAAAGGAGAGAGATATCATGAAGAAAGTAGTAGAATTTTTACAGGCAAACCCGGAGATCGAGGTTTCCGTATCCAGTCCTGAGTATGCATGGATCCGTCTCCATGGAAAGGCTGTTTTTGAGAACAACCATGAAGTAAAGGTAGCCTGCATGGAGAACCCGATCGTTAAAGGTCAGTATGAGACTGCTGAGAATCCGATCTTTGAGGTATTTTATCTTGAGAACCCACATGGAGTAATCGCAGATTTCTCCGGCAACCCGCCATACGAATTTTAATAGAATCGATAAAATCCCCTTGATTCTACAGCATAACAGATTTTAATAGCACACCGGGAAAATTCCTGCATTCATTTCTGCCCAATGGACGCAGGAATTTCCTGTATATAAAAAGTGGACATTCACAGCAGATATATTCCGCAGGTTTTTATCCGTTCCAGACAGAGGAAGAACGCTGGGGTTACTGGTGCAGACATTCTTATGTAAATCGTATCAAACCACCGGCCATGCCCTTGTATGAGCAACTTTTTGAGCTGGTGAAAGAAAAGGATTATTTTGTGCTGACGACCAATGTGGATCATCAGTTTCAGAAAGCCGGATTTTCAGAAGAACGGATCTTTGCCACACAGGGAGATTACGGCCGGATTCAGTGTATGAAGGGCTGTCATCCGAAGACCTACGATGCTGTTTCCATATTTACCCAGATGGTTCAGGCGGAAAAGGACTGCAAAATTCCTTCTTACATGGTGCCGAAATGTCCGGTATGCGGCGGTCCTATGGCAATGAATCTCCGGTGCGACCAGTATTTTGTGGAAGATGAGCAGTGGAATGAGGCTGCAGAGAATTACGGGAATTATCTGAATCAGCTGAAAAAAGGCAAGGTTGTGCTGCTGGAGCTTGGAGTTGGTTTTAACACACCATCTATTATTCGCTTTCCTTTTGAAAAAATGGTACGTGAGCACAAAAATACAGAGCTGATCCGTCTGAACAGAGACGAAGCTGTGATTCCGGAAAGTTTCGGAGAGCGTGGAATCGGGATTAATCGTGACTTGTGCGACAGCTTACGGGATATTACAATAGAAATAAAGAAAAAATCTGCCGAAGTATCACAGGCAGATTAAAATCAGAATCGTCGTATAACAGAAGGAGAGCATATGGATCAGAAACAGCGACTTGACTATCTTGTAGAAAAATTTAAAGAAGATTCCGGAGAATACCGAAACCTTAAGGTCTCAGACAGCGAGACAGAAAAAAGAAGAATCCTTCGTTCTCTCATGAACATCCGTATGCCAAGACATATGGATGAAGAGACCCTGAAGGTGCAGGATGAATTTCTGAAAGAGGATGCCAGGGAAAAAGGAATCGTGACACTGGATCAGATTCCAACTGTAAAAGAAGCGTACAACAGCTCAGCGCCTTTTGCGGAAAAAATTTCTGTCTGGCAGGGAGATATCACCAGACTTCAGGTGGAGGCTATTGTCAATGCAGCCAATTCCCAGATGCTGGGCTGTTTTGTGCCATGCCACCGATGCATTGACAATGCCATTCATTCCGCAGCCGGGGTGGAGCTTCGCGCAGAGTGTAACCACCAGATGAACCAGAAACGGATCCGTTACGGAAAATCTTATGAAGAACCAACCGGTCAGGCTATGCTGACCAGCGGTTATAACCTTCCGGCGGAGCATGTGATCCATACGGTGGGTCCCATTGTTTATTATGAGGTAACAGACAAGTTACGTCAGGATCTGAAGAACTGTTACGAAAGTGTTCTGAACTGTTGTCTGGAAAACAATATCCGGTCCGTAGCGTTCTGCTGTATCTCCACCGGAGAATTTCATTTCCCGAACAAAGAAGCAGCAGAGATCGCTGTGAGCACCACCGAAGTTTTCCTGGAAAAACATGGAGAAGCTTTTGACCGGGTGATCTTTAATGTATTTAAGGATATGGATCTGGAATATTATAAAAGACAGTTTTAAATATCTGATCAACGCCTGGTTTTATGAAAACAGCCTCGCTGAAGACTGCATACAGTTAGGTATGCCATGTTTTCAGCGGGGCTGTTATTTTTTGAAAAGTTTATCATTACAAAGGTCTACGAAAAGCTGAGCTGTTCGGGAAAGAGGCCTGTCACTGCGGTAGCACAGGGAAAGCTGTGAAGAGATCACAGGGGTAATGGGAACAGCACGCCACGGGGAGTAGCTGGGCTTCGGACCATTTTCGGGAAGCTGGACGTGAACATCCATCAACAGAGCGATACAATTCTGATTGGTCACCATGTCCAGAATGGAATCGGTTCTGTGGCTGGTAAAAACGATATTGGGCACAAAATTGGCATTCTGGCAGGCATCGGTGGAAATCTGATACATCAGGGAGCCCTCTTTGATGAGGCAGAACCGTTCGTTCTTTAGCTGTTGCAGGGAAATACTTTCACAGGAGGCAAGAGGATGCCCGATGGGCATGATAGCTGCCAGCCTGTCACGCATATAGGGGATACGGACAATATGCCGGTCATACAGAAAATTTTTTTCAAAAGAGGCTTTGTCCTCCCGGGTAAAGATCAGCTCGCATTTTTCATTTTCCAGATAATCCATCAGATTGACAGGGTCATCTTCTGTGATACGCACGGTAGCCTCCGGATATGTTATCTGAAACTGAGAGAGGAACTGTGTGATGTGATACTGAGGCATGGAGGGAAGGACACCAATGGTAAGCAGACCGTTTTCGATATTACGCATTCGATGAATAGCGGAGATGCCTTCAAATTCCGATCTTACTACAGATTTTGCATAGGGAAGGAAGGTCTGTCCGTAACTGGTAAGCTCTACCCGTCGGGTAGTACGTGTAAATAATGGAACTCCAAGCTCATTTTCCAGGCTTTTAATATGTTTGGACAGGGTAGACTGATTCATATACAGACGGTCGGAAGCCTCCCAGAAATTTTTTGTTTCGGCAAGAACCATAAATTCTTTCAGATTATCGGTGTTCATTACCATTTCCTCCCTTTAAGTCGGATGTTGACTTAATTCTAGCGGAAGCAGAATTGTTTGTCAACGAAGGGAGAAATATAATATTAAGTATCAAAAATACATATTTTGGGAGGAAAAATATGGGTGGAAACAAAAAAGTCCCGCTTAAAAATAAGCTGGCATATGGTATTGGAACAGGTGGAGGATGTATATTCAATCAGATCGCGGCAGCATTTCTCCTCAATTATTACACAGATACGGCAATGCTCTGCGCCGGTGCGATTGCTACCATGTTTCTGGTGTGCAGAATCTTTGATGGCGTTACGGATCTGATCATGGGTGGCATCGTGGACAAAACATCTACGAAGCTTGGAAAGGCAAGACCATGGCTGATCGCATCTGCACCACTTTCCCTGATCGGAATCGTTCTTCTGATGAATGTTCCTATGGGACTTGGTGGAAACGGAAAACTGGTATACGCCTACATTACGTATATTTTTATGAACTGTATCGTATATACCATTTACGGAATCTCAAACACAGCACTGCTTCCTCTTATGACAAGAGATAAAGATGATTCCACACTGCTTGCAACTTTTTCAGCACTGGGAAATAACATCATCGGTCTGGCAACAGGATCCCTGATCACACCACTGGTATTGAATTTAGGCTGGAAAACTTCCAGTGTTATTCTGGGACTTGCAGCATGTGTGCTTATCCTGGTTTCCGGTCTGATGAACAGAGAGATGACCACAGAGGATGAAGCAAAAGAACAGGCTCATATTCCAATGAGCCGGACAGCTTCCGGGAATCTTTATTCTATTTCTGATGCCGGTTGTATCAAAAAAATGGAACAAGAAAACTTTCCTGCTTATCGGTTCTGTGCTGATCATCCTGGGATTTGGCATTACCGGAATTGCCGGTGACAATACAACGATGATCGTAGTAGGAACTGTGATCCGTTCTCTCGGCGTAGGTCCGATTCTTTCAGCGGTATTTGCTTTTGTTCCGGATGTGGTAGAGTATGGAAACCGGAAATTCGGAATCCGTTCCGAAGGTCTGATCTCTTCTGCACAGTCCATTGGTTCCAAGATCGGCATTGGTATCGGAAGTGCTCTGACCGGATGGATCCTTGCATCTGTGGGATATGATCCGACAGCAAAACCAACTGCAGCAATAATCAGCGCAGTAAAATTTAATCCTGAAAAATATGAAGTAAAAACCTGTGAGCTTGGGGGCCGGAAGATCACTTACCGGGCATTTGAAAACATTGTTTACTGCAAAAATCCGGTGAACAAAGTGCAGAAGCTGAATCTTTTTGTACCGGAGGCATATTATCACGGGGAAATGATCAATGGATATGATCTGAAAACGGCGCCGATCTTTGCACCCAATACCGTAGGCGGATATATGGAAGGTCCGGCTATGGAAGTGGGAATTGACAAGTTCAATCATAAACCGAATACAGCGTTTGAAGGGCTGCTTCATGGATATGTGGTAATGTGCACCGGTGTCCGGGGACGAAATACCGGTATGAGATCCAGAGAGTTTTTTGTAGGTGGAGCAGGAAAGGACAACGGAGAAACAGAAGAAGCATTATGTGGACGGGCTCCGGCACTGATCGTAGATATGAAGGCAGCAATCCGTTACATGCGGCATAACAAAGGTCTGGTTCCGGGAGATGTGGAAAAGATCATTACAAACGGAACTTCGGCAGGAGGAGCACTTTCCGCACTGGCAGGAGCTACAGGAAATGCAAAAGAATATGAGCCGTATTTGAAAGCTATCGGAGCAGCCGAGGAAAGAGATGATATTTTTGCGGCAAGCTGCTATTGTCCGATCCACAATCTGGAACATGCAGATGCTGCCTATGAGTGGCTTTTCCAGAAGGAAACCGTGTCTCACATGATGAGATTTGAAATGGGACCGAATGGGCCGAAGATGATTCCTGTGGTAAGGGAACTCAGTGAGGAACAGAAGGAGCTGTCAAAGGAATTGAAGGCATCATTCCCGGCATATGTAAACAGCCTGAACCTGAAAGATGACCAGGGAAAATCGCTCTCCCTGGATAAAAACGGAGAAGGTTCTTTCCGTGAATATGTGATGCAGTTCGTGCTGAAATCAGCTACAAAAGAAAAAGCAACTCTGGATTCCCAGAATCGTCTGAAAGGTCTTGCAGTTCCGGGAAGCGAGATCGAAAGCCAGGATTACATCACCTATACTGGGGAGAAGGCGACAGGTATTGACACAGATGCTTATGTGGCAAAGATCACCCGTATGAAACCCACACCTGCATTTGATGCCCTGGATCTGAAAAGTCCGGAAAATGAAGAATTTGGTGATGAAAAAGTACCTGTAAGACATTTCACAGCATTTTCCATGGAACATTCCAAAGCCGGCGGAGAGATGGCAGATCCGGAGAAAATCCGCCTTCTGAATCCTACAGAGTTTATCGGAAGCTGTGATACCACCAGAAACTGGAGAATCCGTCATGGTGCATTTGACAGGGATACCTCCATTGCGATTCCGGTGATCCTGGCTACAATGCTAAAGAATAAAGGCTTTAATGTAGATTTTGCGCTGCCATGGGGACTCCCTCACAGTGGAGATTACGATCTGGAAGAATTGTTTGCGTGGATCGATGATCTGGCAAAATGATCGGAATCTGATAAAAAAATAATTGCAGACAGGTACGGAAGGCCTGTCTGTTTTTTTACAAAAAATTTAATCGTCTCAATTTTCTTTACCATTGAATATTTTATGAAAATATATGGTATGATTGGTTTAAACGATTAAACGAAAGCGAGGATATCATATGGATATTATGGAAATAATGAAGCAGAGACACAGCGTTCGCCAGTACAAGGATCAGGCAATTGAGCCGGAGAAGAAAAACGAGATCAATGCCTGCATCAAAGAGATCAATGCAGAGAGCGGGCTGGATATTCAGATTTTTTATAACGAGCCGAAATGCTTTGACTCCTTTATGGCACACTACGGAAAATTTTCAAATGTAAAGAACTATATTGCCATCGTAGGAAAAAAAGAAGACCAGGAAAAAGCAGGCTACTATGGCGAAAAGCTTGTGCTGAAATGCCAGGAGCTGGGACTGAATACCTGCTGGGTAGCAATGACACACGGAAAATCTCAGGCGAGGGTTAAGAAAGGACAAAAGCAGCTGATTCTGATCTCTCTTGGATATGGAGAAAATCAGGGAGTTGCTCATAAGAGTAAAGAAATCGAAAAGCTCAGCCAGGCAGATCAGACTGCAGACTGGTTCCACAAAGGAATGGAGGCAGCGTGCCTTGCACCTACAGCTATGAATCAGCAGAAATTCCTTTTTGAACTGAAGAACGGAACTGTGACGGCGAGATCTCTTGGAGGATTTTATTCAAAAATTGATCTGGGAATCGCAAAATACCATTTCGAAGCAGCTTCCGGACATGAGGTAAAATAATGTATAAGAAAGAAGACATTGATAAGCTGGCAGAAGATTTTGCAGGATGCCAGAAAATTCTGATCGCACTGGGAGATGCAAACCGGCTGCATATGATCCTGGAAATGATGAAGATCGGCAAGTGTTCCGGGGTTCGTGTAAATGAGATCACAGAAAAAACGCATCTCTCCAGACCGGCAGTTTCCCATCATATTCAGATTCTGAAAGAGGCAGGAATCCTGAAGATGCGGCGGGAATCCACCAAGAATTATTATTATTTTGACCCGGATATGAACAGCTTTTCCCTGCTTATCGATGTTCTGCAGAAAGCCGTCAGCATCACATCCTCACTCCCGGACAGAAGTCAGAAGGAGTTGGAATAAACAGGGCAGATTTACTAACAGGAAGTCTATTGCTTTTCAAAGCTGCATATGCTATAATATCAACAGGCAAAATGAAATTATGTTCCAGCTATGGACGACAAGCAACAAACAAAAACCCCAGTGTTCGCAGCACTGGGGTTTTTTATTCCTAATTTTGGCAATGGAAAGGTTTAGCTCCATAGGCTAGTTACCGACTATCGCTTGTCTAACCATTTGCAGATGAGATGGCAAGTCACACCTGCCGCAACAGCGATTAAAAATGAAATTATGTACTCCAACTATGTTCACCCCCTTTCTTTACCTGTCTAGGGGCGGTAACACGCTTAGCATATCATAGTTTAGAACAAATTGGAACATATATTCAAAATATCTGATATATATTCTGCATAGAGCAGAATGATGATTGGATAGGCAGATTACACAATAACATACAGCCAGAATTTTGTGCAAAATGCCTTTTGAAGAGGAAGAAATTCTTTGATAAAATAATTCCAGCGCAAGAGGAAACGATATTCTTAGAGATATGACACAGAGGTGCATATCTCTTTTTCGGAAGAAACCGTAGAAGCTACAGAGCAGAGAGTTACCAGCAGCTTTCTTTTTAACCTGGTCATGGGTGTGGATGATGCACATAACAATCTGAAAAAGATCGAAAAAGCAGAACATGAGATCATTGAGAGCTTCGTAAAAGAAGGCCCCTGTGTGATCGTGGGAAGATCTGCCAATTTTGTACTGGGAGAGAAGGATGCCCTGAATGTATTTATATATTCTGATATGAAAGACAGAGTCCGCTATGCAGTGGAGCATTACCAGGCAGAGGAAAAACAGGCGCAGGCCATGATAAAGAAGACCGATCAGGAAAGAAAGATGCACGCTCTGAGTTTTTACAACAAAGAGTGGGGAAATAAGAACAATTACGATCTGCTGTTAAATTCCGGAAAGCTTGGAATCGAGAAATGTGTGGAACTGATCGTAAACGCGGCGAAATAGAGGAGAGTGAGAGAATGGAGAGAAAAGTAAAAGTACCTGCAAAACTTGCCCTTGCTGTAGTGGCGGCATGTCTTGTTTCGTTTTGCGGGCTGATCACAGAAACAGCTGTAAATATTGCGTTTCCGGTGGTTATGGAAACTTTTGGCGTATCAACAAAAACCGTACAGTGGCTTACAACAGGAAACCTTCTGGTAGTGGCAATGATCACACCCTTGTCTGCACTGCTGACTGTAGGAATTCTCCTGTTTGCAGTGCTGGGAATGAAATTAAATACAGGAATGATCATTGGCTTCAAGACATATGAGACAAAAGAAAATCAGTAATTTTTTTGTTTGACTTTTGGGAAAACAGGTCATATAATTACAACAAACGAGTAGCGAACTAGCGTAAATCCAGTTTTCAGCTACTCGTTTTCTTTTTGTTAAAAATACATATCTGTCGTAAAAAAAGTGTGTAGCCTGTCAGCGTAAGTCCAGCTTATCAGACAGGTACACACTTTTTTTCGTACAGAAAGGGTAAAAAGGAGGACTATGAAAAAATGGCAGAAAGTAACAAGATGAAGGATATGCCGGTGAATAAGCTCATGATCCAGATGGGAATTCCCATGATCTTATCCATGGCATTACAGGCAGTGTACAATATCGTGGACAGTGCCTTTGTGGGAAATATGCGCTCCGGCAGTGAGGCCGCGTTAAATGCCCTTACGCTGGTGTTTCCTGTTCAGATGCTTATGGTGGCAGTAGGAATCGGAACAGGAGTAGGAACCAATGCACTTCTTGCCAGGACACTGGGACAGGGAAACAGTAAAAAGGCTGCAAAGGTTGCAGGAAACAGTCTTTTTCTGGGAGTACTCATTTATATCGTATGTCTGCTGTTTGGAATCTTTGGGGTAAAAGCCTATATTTCATCACAGACTGTAGATCCCCAGGTTCTGGAAATGGGAACCAGCTATCTTCGGATCTGCTGCGTGATCTCTTTTGGAATTATTTTCTTTTCGCTGTTTGAAAAATTACTGCAGGCAACAGGCCGTTCCCTTTATTCTACGATCGGTCAGGTAGTGGGAGCAGTTGTCAATATCATTCTTGACCCGATCATGATCTACGGTATCGGTCCGGTTCCGGAAATGGGAGTAGAAGGTGCTGCCTATGCTACTGTCATCGGTCAGGTGGCATCCGCTGTTTTGTTGTTTATTTTTCATACGAAACTGAATAAGGAATTTGAACATGGAATGAAGTACATGAAACCGGATGGAGAGATCATAAAAGAAATCTATGCCATCGGACTGCCGGCCATCATTGCCCAGGCACTGATGTCCATCATGGTTTATGTGATGAACCTGATCCTGAAATTCAGTCCATCCGCGCAGACTGCATATGGTCTGTTTTACAAGGTCCAGCAGTTTGTACTGTTTCTTGCCTTCGGACTTCGAGACGCCATCACGCCGATCATTGCTTTTGCTTATGGAATGCGGAGCAAAAAAAGAATCCAGGATGGAATCCGTTACGGACTTATCTATACCATCGTACTGATGATCGTGGGTGTTGCGATCACGGAAATTTCCCCGGGAGCTTTTGCTACGTTGTTTAATGCCGGACAGTCCAGAGAATATTTTATCAGCGCAATGCGGATCATATCCATCAGCTTTATTTTTGCGGGAATCAACGTTGCCTACCAGGGAATTTATCAGTCTATGGATGGTGGTATGGAATCTCTGATCATTTCACTTCTGAGGCAGCTGGTGATTATACTTCCTCTTGCAGCTCTTTTATCTCTGGCAGTACGAAGCGGCAGTGCAGGAATCTCTCTGATCTGGTGGGCATTTCCGGTTACGGAGATCGTATCCTGTATAGTGGGTTATGTGTTCCTGAAAAAGATCAGAAAGAATAAAGTGGATGTTTTATAAAGGCGAAGGGGGTACGGAATATGACAAAAAAAATCATTACCATCAGCAGAGAGTTTGGAAGCGGCGGCCGTTTTATCGGTGAGCAGGTTGCAAAAAAGCTGGGCATTGCTTACTATGACAAAAATGTGATTGCACAGGTTGCAGAAAAGTCAGGACTGTCACCGGAATACATTCAGGAAAGTGCCGAGCTGTCACCAAAAAGAGGAATTTTTGCGTACGCACTTGCAGGACGTGACATCACCGGAAAATCCGTAGAAGACATGATGTATGAAGCACAGAGAAAAGTCATTCTGGATATTGCGGAAAAAGAGCCCTGTGTGATCATTGGAAGAAATGCGGATTTTATACTGAAGGACAGAGAGGATGTATTGAATGTTTTTATTCACGGAAACATCCCGCAAAAGACAAAACGCATCTGCGACCTTTATCATGTAGAGGAAAAAGAGGCTCTGAAAATGATGGCAGATACCGATAAGAGACGAATGACGAATTATAATTTTTATACAGAGCAGAAGTGGGGAAAAGCCAGCAACTACACCCTTTGTCTGAACAGCTCGGAGCTGGGGTATGAGCGGTGTGAGGAGATTATTTTGAAATGTGTGGAATAAAAATTACTTACATCCCTTTTTGTTTATGTAATGTGTCTTCAGAAGGAAAGAGAGGGAATTACTCGGAAAGGCTCCTTCGGGAGCCTTTTGATCTGTGTGTAAGTAAATTTATATTTCCAGCAGATTTCCCAGAGAAAAAATCTCTTCCCAATCAAGAAGTTCTTCCAGTTTATTAAGATTCTGGTCAGAGTGTTCCAGCTCCCGGGAAAAACGGTAACAGATAGAAACCAGATCCGGAAAGGAAAACTGTTTTTGCTGCAAAAGCCAGGTTCCCACTGCAAGTTCATGGATCATGAAGGTGCAGACAACAGCCATTTTTACCTTGGCAAAAATCTGCTCATCGTATATAGCACCGCAGAAATATGTATAGATCCAGTAGAGCAGAAGCTGTTCTTCCTGAATCTTCCAGTCCGGATAAAAGGTTTCGAATTCGAGACAGACATTCTGGTATTGCTGTTCGGTATCACAGGAGGTATATAACGGAGTTAAGGTATCACGCAGGTAATCATGCCATCCGGATCGAAGGATTTCCATCTGGGGAATGATAGTTTTCCATATGCTTTTTCTCAGGTTATCAGAAGATTTTTCAGCATCTTTCCACTTGAAGATTTTTTTCTGAAAAGAATCTCCAAAAGCAGAATTCTGATGACGTGTGCGGATCGTTTCCCACTGAAATAATTCATTCTGGTCAAGGCAGAGCTGGAAATCATGACCGCAGGCCAGAAGCTTCCGGCGGCGCAACGCACAGGGAACGGAACGATCCTGAATTACGGAGAAGAGATAGTCCCTGGTATCCATCAGCGCTGTGAAAAGGAAATAGTCGAAGTCGTCATAAGTCTCTTCTGGAGTTTCCTTTTCCACAGTCCGGAATATGATCTTTTCTTTATGACTGAGAAAAATTCTGGCGGCTTCCGGGCAGGAAAGAGACAGAGACAATTCCCTAAGTCCCTCAAATTCTTCGATATGCCTTGGGTATTTACGGCAGGTATCACAGAGCATATCTTTGCCTGCTTCGCTGTAGATATCACAGAGATTATCTTCGTTCAAAAATGCACAGCGTTTCTGATACTGACGGAAAGAATGTTCCTTCCAGTCGATGTCATTGAGAAGACGATTGCGAAAAGCTCCTTTGCAGTGGCGGTATTTTTTGAGACTGTTTTGATCGATCATGATCTGCCATCCGGCACAGCAGGTATCAGGACAGCTGCCGGCGATGCAGGAAAATTCATTATAAAAAGTAGGTTTTGTAATCTGCATAAATATTTCCCCCGGAATTTGTAAATTTTAACTGGAATTATAGCACTGCATAAAAGAAACTACAACAGAAATGAATCCGGATATTCTAACAGTGCCAAGAATAAGAACTGAAAACTTATGGAAGTAAAAAATAACTGTATTCCGTTTCAGGAAAAAATATATAGACAGTGGAAAGAACAAAATAAACGATAAATTACTAAAATAAATGATATAATATGTGGAAAAATTCTGTTAGTATGTGTTTACAATAAAAAATACGGGAGGCAAACGAATGAAAGAACTTCTTTTTGGAGCAGCATATTATGATGAATACATGCCATGTGAGCGGTTAGCGCAGGATGTTGCAATGATGAAAAAGGCAGGGATTAATACTGTCAGGATCGCGGAGTCTACATGGAGTACCTGCGAACCGCAGGAGGGCGTTTTTGACTTTTCACATGTTGAAAGAGTAATGGATGCCATGGAGGAAGCCGGAATCAATGTGATAATCGGAACTCCCACGTACGCGGTTCCTACATGGATGGTAAAATCCCATCCGGATGTTATCGCAGAAACAGTACATGGACGGGGAATTTATGGAGCCCGTCAGATCATGGATATCACACATCCTGTATATCTTTTCTATGCGGAACGTGTGATACGGGAATTAATGAAGTGCACAGCACACAGAAAATGCGTCATTGGTTATCAGATAGATAACGAAACAAAATATTATGGAACAGCAGGAAAAAATGTACAGGAAAGATTTGTAAAATATCTCCGCGAAAAATTCCATGATGATCTCGATGCAATGAATCGGGAGTTTGGATTAGATTACTGGAGTAACCGCATCAATGCCTGGGAAGATTTTCCAGATGTACGTGGAACGATCAACGGAAGTCTGGGCGCGGAGTTTGAGAAATTCCAGAGAACACTGGTTGATAAATTCTTAAGCTGGCAGGCAGATATTGTAAATGAATATCGCAGAAATGACCAGTTTATCACACATAATTTTGATTTCGAGTGGAGAGGATATTCCTATGGAGTACAGCCGGATGTTAATCATTATCATGCTGCACAGTGCCTGACAATTGCAGGTGTTGATATTTATCATCCTACCCAGGATGATCTTACAGGAGCAGAGATTGCATTCGGCGGGGATATGACAAGATCTCTTAAAAATGGAAACTATCTGGTCCTTGAAACAGAAGCGCAAGGATATCCGGGATGGACTCCATACAAAGGTCAGCTCAGGCTGCAGGCATACAGCCATCTGGCTTCCGGTGCGAACAGTGTAATGTACTGGCACTGGCATTCCATTCATAATTCCTTTGAGACATATTGGAAGGGCTTGTTGAGTCATGATTTTCAGGAGAATGATGCTTATCGGGAGGCTTGCCTGATCGGACAGGAATTCCAGAAAATCGGGAAGTCTCTGATTAATATAAAGAAAAAGAATGAAGTAGCGATCCTTGTCAGCAATGAGGCTCTTACAGCATTAAAATGGTTCGGAATCCAGGCAACGGCAGCAGGAAATGATGGCATTGGATATAACGATGTTGTGCGTTGGATCTATGATGCTTTATATCAGATGAACGTTGAATGTGATTTCATCTGGCCTGAATCAGAAAATCTGAATCAATATAAGGCAATCTTTGTACCGGCTCTTTATGCGGCACCGGATGAACTGCTTCAGAAACTGAACCGTTATGTTGCAGATGGAGGAAATCTGGTTGCTACTTTTAAAACTGCATTTGCAAATGAAAATGTGAAGGTAAGTCATGAAGTACAGCCACATATTCTGAATAACTGCTTCGGAGTAGAATATCATCAGTTTACTTTTCCGAAGAACGTAGGATTAAAGGGAACCGTTGTTGGTGAAAATCCTGAGGCAGAAGCAAAAATCTTTATGGAGCTGCTGATTTCGAAAGGCGCAGAAGTTTTGGCACATTATGACCATTACAACTGGAAAGAGTATGCTGCAATCACAAAGAATCATTATGGACGTGGAACGGCAGTATATCTTGGCTGTATGACAGACCAGGCAACACTGAAAGCTGTAATGAAGGATATTCTCCAGAGTGCACAGGTAGAATTGCCGATATACAGCTATCCGGTTATTGTGCGAAAAGGAATCAATGATTTTGGAAAAAATGTAAAATATTTCTTTAACTATTCTGCTAAGGAACAAAATGTGCCATATATTTATAAAAATGGCGTAGAACTTTTGGCAGAAAATCCGATTAAAGCACAGGAAAACTTAAACATTCCGGCGTGGGGTGTGAAGATTGTTGAGGAATGTGATGAGCAGTAATCCAGGAGAGTGCATTGGAAATTAAGTCAATTAATGCGAGCAGACTGTGTATAGTAAAGTAAGGAATCAAAGAAGCGAGTTTATCATGCCAGATCAGAAGCTCGACAATCTTTTAAATCTAGCCCTGGATGCCACAGAAGAGGAACGTCAGAAATCCGGAAATCTGAATATCGGATATGATCCGGATGAGAAAGCCTGGGATGTGATCGTGAAGTACACAGGCAGGGAGGAGGAACTTACCGGGAAAGGAATACAGGCAGTTCCGCTTCTGGGAAATTATGCAGTTGTTACGCTGCCTGAGCGGGAGATCGACAGGTATTCCAGCCGGGAAAATGTAATCTTTATGGAAAAACCGAAGCAGCTTTATTTTGAAGTGTTTCAGGGAAAAACAGCCAGCTGTATCCAGCCGGTACAGACAGGTGCTGAAGGATTGACCGGAAAAGGAATCCTTATGGGAATCGTGGATTCCGGTGCTGATTATTTCCATCCCGATTTCCGAAACGAGGATGGAAGCAGCCGGATTCTGTATTTATGGGATCAGGGAATTCTTGGGAGACCGCCGGCAGGATATACAAGAGGAACAGAATATACGAAAGAAGAAATTGACGAGGCGCTTGCACTTGGAGAAAACCAGGGCAGGCGCTTTGTTCCGTCTATGGATACCAGCGGACATGGGACAGCGGTACTGGGAATTGCAGCCGGAAATGGAAGAGCTTCCGGTGGTGTGAACAGAGGTGTTGCTTATGAAAGTGATCTTCTGGTTGTAAAAATGGGGATTCCCGGAGAAAATTCTTTCCCCAGGACAACGGAGTTGATCCAGGGGATCGACTATCTGATGAGAAAGGCATTGGAGATGAACCGGCCATTGGTGATCAATCTGAGTTTTGGGAATAATTATGGGTCACACAGAGGGGATTCCCTTCTTGAAAATTATATGGATACTGTTGCCGCTATGGGGCGAGTTGTGATCGTAACGGGAACCGGAAATAACGGAAGCCAGCCATGGCATGCAGGAGGCATTCTGGAACAGGGAAAAAGAGAGGAAATTCAGCTGGCAGTGGGAGCTTTTGAGCCAACACTGAATGTGCAGCTGTGGAAAGATTATGAAGATGAAATGGAAATATACCTTCAAAGCCCTTCCGGTGAACAGATCGGTCCGCTGTTTGAACGCCTTGGATCACAGCGCCATCGTCTGGAAAACACAGATCTTCTGATCTACTATGGTAAACCGGGACCATATCAGCTGTCTCAGGAAATCTACATAGATTTCATTCCTGTGGGTAATTATGTGGACAGTGGTGTCTGGAAGATTGTTTTAGGTGGAAAACGTGTGCGTTCCGGCCAGTATTTTCTTTGGCTGCCGGGAGGGAATGTGCTGAATCGTGGAACCGGTTTTTATTTTCCGAGAGCAGTGGGAACGCTGACGATTCCTTCAACAGCCGGGAAGGTGATTTCTGTGGGAGCTTATGATTCCAGGCTGAATGCCTATGCGGATTTTTCCGGAAGAGGAAGTCAGTATCTGCCTCATCAGAAACCGGATCTGGCTGCACCGGGTGTTAATATTACAGCACAGATTCCCGGAGGCGGCTATGCAGCCGTCACTGGAACTTCTTTTGCGGCACCGTTTGTCAGCGGCAGCGCAGCGCTTCTTATGGAATGGGGAATTGTCAGGGAAAATGACCCTTATCTTTATGGGGAAAAAGTTAAGGCGTATCTCAGAAGAGGAGCCAGGGCAGTGGGTGGGATTGAGCGGTATCCGAGTGTGGAGGTGGGATGGGGGGAGGACGTTATAATAAGGTTACATTGAAGAAAGTCAGTAA
>OLPO01000900.1_pt1 | contig 22047 bp, 15 predicted proteins | sample 1672831 | NCBI WGS metagenome assembly OLPO01 (sample SAMEA3136728, study PRJEB25190) | human gut metagenome
ATTCCGCCGCGGATCCAGTCGAGCATCACGCAGACAAAGCTGTATTTATAAAATTCAGCTACGAACTGCTTTTGCTGCTGCGTCACGCGCAGTCCTGCAGCTTTTTCCTCGACGACCCCCATGATAAGATCATAGACGAGACGGAAGAGGTAATTTTCAATTTGTTCGCGACTCAGAGCCCGGTAGACGTTCAGGATGAATGGCTTGTTCTCCAGCACGGCTTCAAAGATCTGCAGCAGTCCCTCCTGCCATGTATCGTAAGTCTTTTTCCCGGCAAGCGCGCGGGAGGCATCTTCAAAACAGCTCCATTCCACGAGATCATAAATGTCTTTAAAATGATAGTAAAACGCCATCCGGCTGATTCCGCAGTCATCGGTCAGGTCGCGGATGGTGATTTTGTCAATTGGTTTTTTCAGAAGAAATTTTTTTAAGGAAGCCTCAAGGGCGTATTTTGTATCGTTTGTCATAAAATCCTCCGCTTTACAAATTATAAAAACATCGCATCGGACGGGACAGATGTATGCTCTCCGATACCAGTAGTATAGCATGACCAAAAGGGAAAAAGAATGAAGAAAGAGGAAAGGGTTCTAAAATTTCTATAAAAACAGGTTGACAAAAGAAGAACGTCATTCTATACTAGCCGCATAATTAAAGAATGAATGGTGGTTGGGATTGCAAGAACTGCCTACAGTCTTATTATGTTATTACGATTGAGCGTGCAAGGAAGTACAGAACTTCTTTGTACGCTTTTTTGAATGCCAGAAAAAATGTAACAGATATAAAACAGAAAAGAGATGTACAGTCATGGAGAAAAGTGAAAAACGGAAGGTACTGGTAACTGCGCACCGGCAGGATGAAACAGAAATTTTTGAAAAGATAAATCAGAGATTTGGATTTTTACTTACATATATGCCGGAACAGCTTACGCTGGAAAATGCAGAGAGATTGAAAGGCTATGATGCGGTTGCAATCAATGCAGGTTGCAAAGTGGATCAGGATATGGCAAGGGCCATGCAGGCAGCGGGCATCCGTTTTATTGCGACAAGAACAGCAGGAAAAGACCATATTGATAAAAATGCAATTAAAAAATGTGGGATCAAAGCGGCAAATGTACCGGGGTACTCGCCAAATGCGATTTCCGAACATACGGTATTGCTGATTTTATCTTTGCTTCGGAAAATGAAAACACAGCTGAAGCGGATAGAAGAGCAATATTTCTTTTTGAATGGGCTGCGTGGCAGGGAACTGAAGAGCATGACAGTCGGCGTGATCGGAACCGGGAAGATCGGAACAGCGACGATTCAGGATCTGGGCGGGTTTGGCTGCAGGATTCTCGCAAACGGGCATCACCCGAATCCGGAGGTACAGCGCCTTGCAGAACAGGTGGATCTGGAAACACTGCTTGAACAGTCGGATATCGTTGTACTGCACTGTCCGATGTCTGAACAGAATTATCATATGATCAATGCCGGAACGATTCAGAAAATGAAGCCGGGAGCACTGCTGGTCAATACAGCGCGTGGAGGACTGGTTGATACGCAGGCCGTTTATGAGGCATTGCAAAACAGAAAACTTGGTGGCTTTGCTATGGATGTCTATGAATATGAGAATCTAACTGCGCGGAAGGATTACAGGGGAAAACCGCTGGATGACTCGTTACTTTCCGGGCTGCTTGCAATGGATCAGGTATTGTTTACAACCCATACGGCATTTTATACGGATCAGGCGATCGAGAATATTGTGGAGAGTTCGCTGGAGAATCTGGCATCCTTTTTCCGGGCGGGAGAGAGTGAAAATGAAATATAGAGAAATCAGAGGACGACAGAAAGGCAAATGATGATATGACGACGATAAACAGTGTAATCGAGCTTCAGATCATATTGGCGCTTCTGATGATCTGTGGAATTGTATTGACCAAGAAGAGAGTTCTGACGGCAGATGGAAGAAAATGCCTGACAGATTTACTGATCGATTTGATACTTCCGTGCAATATTATTAATTCATTTTTAATTGACTTGAGTTCGGAAGTGCTGATAGCTTCTCTGGAAGTATTACTGATTGCACTCGGCATTCAGATTCTCTGCTGGCTGGGCGGAAAGATATTGTTTGAGTTTGCCGAACCGGGAAAAAAGAAGGTGCTTCAGTATGCGACGATCTGTTCGAATGCAGGATTTATGGGAAATCCGATTATTGAAGGGATCTATGGACAGGAGGGATTGTTGTATGCATCCGGCTGCATTTTTGTAAGCACGTTGCTGTCACTTTTGACAATCCCGGCGTTGAGTGTGCTGATGCAGGTGATATAAATGATCTATGGAATGATTCATCAGAAGCATATATCACATATATCATCGGTAGTGATAGAGTCGGATTCATACTGGTATAGCCATTATTTGATCAGGAAGTAATGAAAAAGTTTTCAGAAGTTGGATAGAAAAGAAAAAGGAGGAAGCGATCATGTACGAATTTAACAACAATTTTAGCAAATTCCCGGGAGGTTATCTGTTTGCGGTACTGCATCAGAAGCTGGACGCTTATGAAAAGGAGCATCCGGAGGAGAAGGTCATCAGCCTTGGCGTCGGCGATGTGACGCTGCCACTTCCGAAGGCAGTGACGGATGCGATGCAGAAGGCCGTGCTGGAGCAGACGAAAAAAGAGACATTTCAGGGTTACGGTCCGTATGAGGGATTTGAGTTTTTAAGAAAAGCAATCGCGGAGCATGATTTTGCACCGTATGGCGTGTCAGTCGGGCTTGATGAGATTTTCATCAGCGACGGTGCCAAGAGCGATGTCGGCAGTGTTTGCGATCTCTTTTCAGCCAACAATGTGATTGCAGTCTGTGACCCGACATACCCGGCCTACATTGATACAAATGTCATTGCGGGGCGGTGCGGTACCTGGCAGGAAGAAAAAGGGCAGTGGAGTGATGTGGTCTACCTTCCGTGTGTGAAGGAAAATGAATTTACGCCGGAGCTGCCGGAGCGCCATGCAGATCTGATTTATCTGTGCTTTCCGAACAATCCGACCGGCGCGATGATCAGTAAGGAAAAGCTTCAGCGCTGGGTGGACTATGCGAATAAGGAGGGATCACTGATTCTGTTCGATGCGGCCTATGAGGGATTTATTTCCGATCCGGCGCTGCCGCACACGATTTATGAGTGTGAGGGCGCAAAGAAATGCTGCATGGAGTTCCGCAGTTATTCGAAGACCGCAGGCTTTACAGGCGTCCGTCTTGGCTATACGGTGATTCCAAAGGAAATTGAAAACGGTGGGATCCGGCTGAATGATCTGTGGCGTCGCAGACTTGGCTCCAAGTATAACGGCGCGCCATACATTGTACAGCGCGGAGCGGAGGCGATCTACACCCCGCAGGGTCAGAAAGAAGTAAAGGAGCACATCGGCTATTATAAAGAAAATACGCTGCTGATTTTACAGGAGTTGAAGAAGATGGGCTATGAGGCATTCGGCGGGACCGATTCGCCGTACATCTGGATGCAGACGCCGCATGGCATGGGATCATGGGAATTTTTCGATTATCTGCTGTCCCACGCGCAGGTCGTAGGCACCCCGGGCGTCGGTTTTGGTCCGAGCGGTGCAGGCTACTTCCGCCTGACCGGTTTTGGCACCCGGGAGCAGACGGAAGAGGCATTGGAGCGGATCCGGAAGCTATAGAATTATATTCTAAGAGGCAGATTGTCAGCCTTTCACCCGGAAAGCTCCCTTACCGTTCTGTTTCACCTCATACAGTGCTGCGTCTGCGCTTCGGCACAGGGATACAAAGTATTCGCCTTTATTTGGGTAGGCGGCGCCGCCGGCGCTGACGGAAAGCTCTGCTACTTCCCCTGTTGACAGGGTCAGAGGGGTAAATGTGTGTGAAAAGCCAGAATCAGAAGGAAAAAGAAAAATTACCGTTTTTTTGACAATGTGATATACTAAAAATGGTTATTGCGTAATTCATTTATCGGCAGGGGTCCTGACAGCCACGGGGAGATTACCGATGAGGAGAAAATCATAGGGGTCAAAAGGAGGACTTAGTTTATGAAGAAAGTAATTCAGGTAGCAGTTAAAGAGCCGCAGTACGTCGTTAGTACAGATGTGGCGTTCGCGCAGGCAGATGCGTGGTTTGGACATACGGTGCGGGATCTGAAGCTGGATATTATTTATCCGGAGCACGCAGAAAAACGTCCATGTATCGTGTGGATCTGCGGAGGTGCGTGGCTGCAGATGAGTGTCTGCGCACATCTGGCATACCTCTGTGATCTGGCACGCGAGGGCTTTGTCGTGGCGAGCGTACAGTACCGCACGAGTAATGAGGCAGTCTTTCCGGCCCAGCTTGAGGATGTAAAGGCGGCGATCCGGTATCTGAAGGCGCACAGTGAGCGCTATGGCATCGATCCGGAGCGCTTCGGAGTGATGGGAGAGTCAGCCGGAGGACATCTGACGGCTATGACAGCTCTGACCGGCGACCATAAGGAATTTGACAAGGGCGATTATCTGGAGTACAGTAGTGCGGTGCAGGCAGCCTGCCCGTGGTATCTTCCGGCGGATATCAGCAAAATGCCGCGTCTTTCCGATGTGGAGATGATGGCTGCGCCGGAATCTCTGATGCTTGGGAAAAACGCGGCATTGCATGAAGAGGAGGCGATGAAGGCCTGCCCGATCAGCTATGTGACAAAGGATGCCCCGCCATTTTTACTGCTGCACGGCACCAATGATCATACGGTACCGTACACACAGGGCGAGGCGATGTATGAGGCGCTGATCGAAGCGGGCGCGGATGCGGATCTCATCGCCATCGAGGGCGCGGATCACGCAGATTTGCACTTTTTCCAGAGAGAAGTCTGGAAGATCATTGCAGACTTCTTTAAAGAAAAGCTCAGCGTAAAGTAAAGTTCGCTCCGTTTTCCGTGGCACTGCTGCCGCCGATCCATACGCGGAAGGCTCCCGGCTCTGTGCCGTAGCTGCCGTCTGCCCGGTGGAAGGCCAGCTCTGCCTCGGAAATCCGGAAGGAGACGGTCTGTGTCTCACCTGAAGTCAGGGTGATACGTGTAAAACCTTTCAGCTCCCGGACCGGGCGAACCGTACTCGCGGCAACATCCTGAATATAGAGCTGTACGACCTCCGTACCGGTGCATGCACCGGTATTTTTTAATTGTACGGATGCAGTGATAGAAGCTTCGCTCGTCAGAGAATCGGAAGAAAGGCTCACATCAGAATAAGAGAACTCTGCATAGCTTAATCCGTATCCAAACGGGAAGAGCGGTGTGTTTGGCGCATCGGTGTATTTGGAGACAAAACGCTGTGGATCTGTTCCGGTCAGCGGACGCCCGGTGGAAAAATGGTTGTAGTAAATCGGGATCTGTCCCATATTCCGCGGAAATGTCATCGGAAGCTTTCCAGATGGATTTTTTGTACCGGTCAGAAGGTCAAGGATCGCATGACCGCCCTCGGTGCCCGGAAGCCATGCTTCGAGAATCGCAGCGGCATCGCGGGAGAGCTCGTCAAGAAGCAGCGGGCGTCCATTAAAGAGCACAACGGCAACATTTGGATTGGCGGCCTTTACTGCGCGGAACAGCTCCATCTGATTTTCCGGAAGGGAAAGCTCAGTGCGGGAGGTCGCCTCGCCGGTCTGGAGGTAATGCTCTCCAAGACATAGGATGACGACATCAGCAGCCTTAGCGGCCGCGACTGCATCTGCCAGTGCCTTTGCCGGATCCGCAAACACATCGGCATAAAATTCTTCGGCGCGGTTTGGCTCTGCAAAGCCGGTGAAGACGTAGTCACGAGGAAGAAGCGACGTGCCGTGGCAAAAGGTGAGGTCAGAGTCCGGAAGCAGTTCCTCTGCGGCCTGGCGGATCGTGACGGAGTCCTCTGGATGTCCGGTGACGGCCCAGCTGCTGCAGATCTCGTAATTGTCGATGTACGGCCCGATAAAAGCTACCTTCTGGGATGGGTGGATCGGCAGCACTTTGTCGTTTTTAAGCAGTACGCAGGAAGCAGCAGCTGCCTCACGGGCGAGCGCACGGTGCTTTGGGCAGAGGACATAGCGGGCTTCTTTTTCCGGGTCGGCATCTTTATGTGGATGCTCAAAGAGACCGAGCTGATTTTTCAGCTGCAGGATGCGCAGGACACTCTCGTCGATCAGTGACTCCGGGATCGTGCCTTCTTTTACAAGCGTTGCAAGCTCCCCGGCATAGCAGCCAGTCACCATATCGATGTCGACACCGGCGAGCAGTGCTTTGTGTGCGGCATCCTTTTTATCGGAGGAAGCACCATGCGCGACTGTCTCAAGGATTGCAGCGTAGTCGGAGATCAGTACGCCGTCAAAGCCCATCTCCTCACGGAGGATCTCTCTCATGAGCTTTTGGTTAATTGTGGCAGGGATGTCGTTGACAGTGTTGAAGCTTGTCATAACCATACCGGCTCCGGCTTTGATTCCGGCCTCATAGGAGGGCAGGTAATACTCGCGGAACGTATGCTCTGAGATTTGTACGGTGTTATATTCCCTTCCGGCCTCAGCACCGCCATATCCGGCAAAATGCTTGATACAGCCGCACACCTTTCCATCCTCCTTCATATCGTCGCCCTGAAAGCCATGGATCTGTGCCGCTGCAAAGCGGCTGTTCAGATATGGATCCTCGCCGGTGGATTCCATGACGCGCCCCCAACGCGGGTCGCGGACGAGGTCGACCATCGGAGAGAAGACGACGTGGATTCCTGCGGCAGATGCCTCGCGTGCGGCGACAGAGGCAGCCCTTTTGCTCATCTCCGGGTCAAAGGAAGCGCCCTGCGCGATCGGAGCCGGAAAAATCGTGCGGTAGCCGTGGATGACATCCATCATAAACAGAAGAGGGATGTGATGCGGATGCCTGTCCATATAGGCGTCCTGAATCTGCATCAGTGCTTTTGCACCGGTACCGTTTAATACTGAACCGGCAAGGTCAATATCCTCCATAGAAATGCCGAGCTCGGAAGCCGGACCGGTCACAACATCCCGGTCGGTCTTTCCGTAAAAGTCGGCGGTGAGCTGCAGCAGCTGGTCGATTTTTTCCTGCAGCGACATGTCTTCTAATAATCGATGTAATTCCTGATCCGTCATAATGGGAATCTCCTTTTTTTAATATATTTGATGATACAAGGGTCAAAAGGTCATGCGTTTCATGCTTGCATGATAAGGCTTTTGAACGCAGATCGCGAAGCGACTGCGTTCATGAGCAAGTAGCAAAGCGGATTGCGAATGTCCGCTTTACCTTGGAATCCGCCAAACATAAGAAGGTAGCGATTTACGTAGTAAATCAGCGGATTTCGAATGTTTGTAGAATTGCGGGCTGCTTTGCAGCGGAGCAATTCGTAGGTATCAGTTGGGGGCCAAGTTATTTTGTCCCTATGATACACGGATTGCTTCGCATTTCATGCTCTCGCAATCCTAGTTACTTTTATCGTATCATTTCAGCTGGCATCCTGCAAGTAAATCAAACGGGCATTCCTATACTTTTATTAAGGGCATATCGCAACGATATATTTATGCAGTTTATCCTCACCGCGAATAGCAAAAATACACTATTTTAAAAATGAATCTTTCGTTTATTCAATTCAGAAAATTCAAAAAAATGAATATTCATAATGAAAAACAAAAGAATGAAAATGAACGTTCAAAACCAGAATACGAAACAGAAAACGAAAACAGGTTAAAAGTGCACAAAAACAGGAGACGATATTGTACATATCTGTGCATTGAAATCAGAAAAAGATTGTGTTATTCTGTAACCACAATAAATGTTGCAAAAAAAGAAATGAAACGATTCAAAAGAACGGCATAAAATAACTCATTTCAACAAAATAAGCGACAGAGAAAAATAGGAGGATGAACATGAAAAAAGCAGTTTCAACAGCAATGGCACTGAGCATGATGGTTGGCCTTATGGGCGTGAACGCTTCTGCATACGAGGCAGGAAGCTACGATGGGGTTTCCATCACAATGCTGAACACAAAGAGTGAGATCCAGGATTACCTGGTAGATGCAGCAGCTACGTGGGGCGAGCTGACCGGAGCATCACTGGATGTTTACACGATCAGCGACAGCGGATCACCGTCTCAGGAGATCGCAGCCAGATATGCAGCAAACAATGCACCGACCCTGATCATGGGCGATGTACAGGACGTGGCTGATATCTGCGAGGAGTATGGCGCAGACTTAAGCAATGAGTCCTGGGCAGCAAACGGTGGTGAGACCTACGGCGTATCTGTAGATGGCAAGCTTTACAGCTTCCCGTTCTGCATCGAGGGCCGTGGTCTGATCTACAATAAGACCGCGATCGAGGAGACCCTCGGCGAAGAGTGGGATCCGTCTTCCGTAAAGAACATGGATGATCTGGCAGCTCTGCTGGAGAAGCTCGTTGAGAACGGCATGGAGTATCCGGTAGCACTGAACATGGAGGACTATGCTCTTGGAGGACATTACCTCACACAGGTATATGAGGAGCAGGACGGCACGATGGAGACGACTTCCAAGTTCATCGATGACCTGAAGGCTGGCAACGTAGATTTGATGTCCAACCAGAGATTCACAGCGCTGATGGATACCTTCGACCTTCTGGCTCAGTACAATATCAATAAGGATGACCCGCTCGCAGCGGACTACGCTACGAACTGCGCAGACCTTGCAGAAGGTGAAGTAGCTATTTATTTCAATGGTAACTGGGCATGGGCAGAGATTTCTTCCTATATTGAAGACGGCACAGAGATCGGTATCATGCCGGTGATGCAGAATGAGACCTCTGAGAACGAAGCAGTAAACAGCTCCATCTGCGGCAGCGCAACAAAGCAAGTCATGATCGACAAGGAGTGCAATGATGAACAGCAGCAGGCAGCAGCAAAGGATTTCCTGAACTGGCTTGTTGAGTCTGAGGAAGGTCAGAGCGTTCTGATCGAGCAGTGCTCCCTGATCCCGGCATTCACGAATATTGACAAGGATGTTACCAACATGCTGGCACAGAGCGTTCAGAACTACGTGAAGGAAGGCAAAGTCATCAACGTACCGTACTCCTACCCGGGAGATCACTGGCAGACCGTTGGTGCTCTGATGCAGAAGTACTTCGCAGGTGAGACTGACCGCGCTACCTTTGCAACGGAGATTCAGGATTACTGGACCGGACTTGCAAAATAATTCCGAACCGATTCAATGGACATACAGAGCTTGAACGGCTGATGATAGCTGCTGTCGGCGGTGGCGTCGGCGGCAGCTATTCTTGTTCGATTAAGAGAGGGAATTATGAATAAGAAAAATGAGTCTTTAAAAAATACGGGACTGTTTCTGGCCTTTGCAGGACCGGCAGTCTTTGCCTTCATGGCAGTAGTTATTATCCCGTTTTTATACGGATTTTATCTGACCTTTACGAGCTGGGACGGCCTTTCCAAGTCAAAGCCGTTTGTAGGACTTGCGAACTACGCTGAGGTATTTAAAGATACCGGCTTCTGGCAGGCACTCGGACTGACATTGATCTATGTGGTCGTGTCCGTGGTTCTGGTCAATGTCGTAGCATTTCTTCTGGCATTGCTGGTTACCGGAAAGCTCCGTGGCAAAAAGTTCTTCCGTGCAGGCTTCTTCGTTCCGAACCTGATCGGAGGAATCGTACTTGGCTACATCTGGCAGTTCATCTTCAAGACCATTCTGGTTTATATCGGTAAGAACGCAGGCATCGGATTTTTATCCAAGTCCTGGCTGTCCTCCCCGGTACCCGCGTTTATTGCACTGATCATCGTAACGGTATGGCAGCTGTCCGGTTACATGATGCTGATCTACATCGCAGGACTGACGAGTGTATCTGCAGATCTGCGCGAGGCTGCCAAGATCGACGGATGTACGGAGAACCAGGTGACAAGAAACATTGTCATCCCGCTGATGCGTTCCTCCTTTACGATCTGTCTGTTCCTGACAATTACCCGCTGCTTCATGGTTTACGATCTGAACCTTGCCCTGACTGAGGGCGGCCCGTTCGGTTCTACCGTTATGGCGGCAATGTACGTATACAACAAAGCATTTGTGACAAAGTCCTACGGACCGGGTCAGACCGAGGCGGTCATCCTGTTCCTGTTTACGGCGATTATTGCAGTTTCTCAGGCTGTTATGAATAAGCGGAAGGAGGTAGAAGCGTAATGGATGAGGGAAGAAGTGTAGAGTCCAGCAAGGTAAGGCCGATTATCCGTACGGTGGTTGCGGTATTGCTGTTCCTGTTTTATATGTTTCCGTTTTTCATGATCGTGCTGAACTCCTTTAAGGATAAGCGTGATATTACAAAGCTGCCGCTCAGCTTCGGCGGTAAGAAGGGATTCACGATTGACAACTACATCACAGCCTTCCAGAGACTGGATTTCCTGAATGTATTTAAGAACTCTTTTCTGGTAACAGGTATCAGTGTCCTTCTGATCATTCTGTTTTCTTCCATGTGCGCTTACATCTTTGTAAGAAAAGACTGGAAGATCAATAAACTCCTGTTCCTTTTAATGATGTTCTCGATGGTCATTCCGTTCCAGGTAGTCATGATCCCGCTGATCTCCATTTATGGCGGCATGTTCCGTCTGCTGAATCACAGATATACGCTGATTTTCATGCATCTGGGCTTTTCTGTCTCAATGGCGGTATTCATGTATCATGGCTTTATCAAGGGAAGTGTTCCTCTGGCACTGGAGGAGGCGGCGCACATTGATGGTGCAGGTCCGTTCCGGACATATTTCTCCATCGTATTTCCGCTGCTGAAGCCGACGACGGCGACACTGGTCATCTTGTATGCCCTGTCTTTGTGGAACGATTACCTGCTGCCGAGCCTGATACTGACCGACAAGAAGGTATATACCCTTCCGGTAGCGATGGCGCTGTTCCAGGGCACTTATTCGAATCAGATGGATCTGCTTCTGGCAGGCCTTGTGATGTCGATTATTCCGATCATTATCTTATATATCGCGCTGCAGAAGTATATTATTGCAGGTGTTGTTGCAGGAGCAGTAAAATCCTGATGAATGTATAAGCAAGAAAAAGGGCAATGCAGCAATTTAGTAAAAATGCATTGCCCTTTTCTGCATACAGCAAAGCTGTTTATTTGGCAGAGATAATACGAAGATGCAAGGAGAAAAACGCATGAATCAGCGGGTTTTAATTGAAAAAAATTATCTTCGGATACCGATCAGAAAAGATGCAGTTGAAAAAAATGTGTGGCTTTACCAGGAACTGACCGCAGTGCTGCAGTTCCAGGCGGGCCTTTTTGTGGATTATGGATCCGGAGCACCGGACTTTTATGCGGAGCTTCCGGTAGAACGATGGAAGGGTTCGGTACTGACGCTTGTGCATGAGGAGGACCGGCCGGTTCCGTTTCTGCAGTCGGATGAGATCCTGCCAAATACAGAGCCATTTCAGCCATGGATTCATTTTTCGCCGAAAAGCGGATGGATGAATGATGTCTGCGGAGCGTGCTGGTATCAGGGAAGCTATCATCTGTATTTTCAGCACAATCCGTTTGGTATTCAGTGGAACAATATGAGCTGGGGGCATGCAGTGAGCAGCGATCTGCTGCACTGGCAGCAGTTGGAGGAGGCACTGCTCCCGGAGGCAGACGGACCGGCTTTTACCGGGAGTGCCGTTTTGAATAAGGGTGAGCTTCCGGAAGTACCGGAGGATGCGCTGGTGGTCTATTATACCTGTGCCGGGAACCGCAGCGTATGGAGCCGCGGAAAGAAGATGTGCCAGAAAGCCGCGTGGAGCGAGGATGGAATACATTTTCAGACACTGGGAGAGATACTGCCAAATCAGATTTTTGAAAACCGGGACCCGAAGGTATACAGGTTTGGACAAAAGCACTGGTTTATGGTATTATTCCTAGATGGGCATGAATTCGGAATTTTTGTCTCAGATAATATGAAGGACTGGAGGCAGACGCAGAGTCTGGTGATTCCGGAGGCATGGGAATGTCCGGATCTTGTCCGGCTGAGAGTGCAAAGCACCGGAGATGAAAAATGGCTGTTTTGGACACCGGACGGATTTTATCTGGTGGGAGAATTTGACGGGATGCAGTTTACAGCAACACAGCCGGGAAGAAGATTCTACGGAAGTGAGAAGGTCTATGCGGCACAGACGGTCGCCAATTTGGATGGACGTGTACTCCAGATCCCGTTTTTGCGCGGACATACGCAGCCGTATTACAATCATCGCGGCCTGATGGGTGCTCCGAGAGAGATGCAGCTTCTAAAAGAAGGCAGTGAATATGTCTTATCCGAACCGCTGTGCCGGGAGCTGCTGCAGCAGAAGATTCCATTATGGCGGCGGACGGTTCAGAAGGAACCGATGGAATTTTGCTGGGAAGAGGACGGAGCAATGCTGCTGCAGCTGACTTTTTCCGAGGATACGTCTTTCGCACTGTGGATCTGCGGCGAACGGATTGAATGGGATGCCGAAAAGAAAAAGCTGGCATTTACCTTTATGAACCGTCTTGACATTCTGGAAATCAGGAATATGACGATTCTGGCAGACCGTGGTGTGCTGGAGATCGCAGTCAATGAAGATACAGCCTGCTATTATGTCCCGGGAAACGGGGAACTTGTGAAAAGTATTGAACTTTCCGGTGAGATGGAAGCAGAGCTGTTCCTGATTCGGTAAGAACCTTGCCCACATCTGTGTGAAGGCAGAGTAAGCATTTCCTGATTCAGATGTGCGCAGTGCTGAGCAGTTGGCAGGGAGAATGCTCCCGCTTTGCCAACGGGGATAGAATGGAGATTACTATGTTAGATAAAGCTTTAATTACAAGAGCAGATGATTTTGGGTCCAGCCATTCGGCGAACCAGGCGATTTATGAAGTGTCGAAAAAAGGAATTGTAAAAAATGTATCCGTGATGGCATGTGCACCATATCTGGAGGAAGCGGCGGAAATGCTTGCATCCAGTAAGGATGTCACGTTTGGTATGCACAGTGTGATCAATGCAGAATGGGATCGGGTCGTATGGGGACCGGTAGCGCCGAAGGAGAAGGTGAAAAGTCTGATCGATCACCGGGGCGTTTTTTACCAGGATGTGCTGGAGCTGGCAGCGGCAAAGCCGGATCTGGATGAGATTATTACCGAATACAAGTATCAGCTGGATCGGCTGCGCAAGGTGGGCTTCCCGATTGCCTATATTGACTCTCATATGATGCCGGAGGGAGACATTCCGGGACTGGCAGAAAAATTTGACCGGTGGGTGGAGGAAGAGGGGCTGATCAACCATCGCTATTACAACCGGATGCTTCCGGATAGCGGAAATTTTTCCCATGACCGGGCGCTGTTTGAAAAAGAGATCCGAAAGATGGAGGGTCAGTACAAGCTGGTGCTGCATCCGGCAAAGACCTCAGATGAGATGAAGATGACAGGAAATCACAATTATTCCGGGGAATTTATTGCGTGGGAACGGGAGGATGACTATGAGTTTTACAATGATCCGACGGTTCTTAGCTTTTTACAGGAGCAGGGTGTGAAGCTTTTGAGCTACAAAGATGCAGAGCCTGCAAAAGAGCCATATAATTTCAGCCTGTGGAAAAAATAATGGGAGGAACGTTTATGAAAATTACAGTGAGTGAGAAGTATCTCTGGTTTCCGGTGGACATGTCCGGAGAAATGGTCTGGGTGTCGGTATATGACGGGGATCAGAAGGTTCAGGAGATGAAAGTTTCCCTCGGAAAAGAGCATATTGATTTTTACGGAGCATGGAAGGCAACGGAGTATCTTGGAAAAGAGCTTCGGATTGTCAGTGAAAAGGGCGAGGAGTATCTGGATGGCGTTGATATCCGCCAGGAGAAGACGCGTCCGCAGAATGATTATCCGTACCGTCCGCGGTTGCATTACACACCGGCATACGGCTGGGTGAACGATCCGAACGGACTGGTGTATGCGGATGGCGTTTATCATATGTTCCATCAGTACAATCCGTATTCGACGGAATGGCAGAATATGTCTTGGGGGCATGCCACCAGTACGGATCTTATGCACTGGGAAGAGCAGGAGGTAGCAATCACACCGGATGAGTACGGCACGATGTATTCGGGCTGTGCGCTGGTTGATGAGAAAAATACAGCCGGTTACGGAAAGGATGCACTGCTGTTTTTCTATACAGCGGCAGGAGGGATGAACGAGTGGTCGAAGGAAGCAGGTAATCTCTTCACACAGAAGCTGATGTGGTCGACAGACGGAACGAAAACCCTTCATAAGCGTGACGAAGAGCTGGTTCCGTGGATTGTCGGGGAAAACCGCGACCCGAAGGTATTCTGGCATGCGGAATCAAACGCCTATGTGATGATTATGTACCTGGAGGAAAATGATTTTCTGATCCTGCGCTCTGATGATTTACTGCATTGGGAGCAGACGCAGAAGATGACGGTACCGGGGATGTGGGAATGTCCGCTTCTGATCGAGGTTCCGGTAGAGGGGACGGATAAGAAGGAATGGGTATTCTGGTCTGCGGACGGTTATTATCAGATCGGCAGCTTTGATGGCTATACCTTCTGTACGAAGACGGAGCGGAAGATGGCCTATTTCAGCAGACGGGCCTATGCTGCGCAGAATTTTGTAAATGTTGGAGAACGGGTATTACTCGTTCCGTGGGTGCGGCTGGATAATGCAAACGGCTGGTATCGCGGCGCAATGGGAATTCCGCAGGAAATCTGCCTGAAGGACGGAGCGGACGGATTGCAGCTGGCATTTTCCATGGCAGAGGAGCTGCATGCCCTGCGCGGCAGCTGGGAGGCGCTTCCGCAAAACGAGACCATTTCCATTGCAGGGGATGTAAGGGAGGTTGCGCTTAGCTGGAATGCCGGAATGACCGGAACGGAACTTCTTGTGATCGGAGAGACGACGATCCGGGTAGACTTTACACATGGCGAGCTCTGGGTGGACACCGACCGGAAGCATGAGCTGGATGGAGAGCTGCGCGGTGTGTTTGATCCAGCGAAGCCGCTTGATATGACAGTTGTGATCGACCAGGAGATGCTGGATATCCTGGCGGACGGCGGACGGCTTTGCGGCACCATTGAGACCGAGGAAAATGTACTTGGAAAAACGCTTAAGCTGCGTGGAGATGCGGCTCCAGGAGCTGCAAAGTGGTGCATATTGAAATAAAGGCGCCAAAGAACAAATAGTTGAACAGATAAAAAATCCGAATACCGGAAAAGGAGTGAGGACATACAGGGATGGCAACAATCAAAGACGTGGCGATGGATGCAGGTGTATCGGTAGGAACGGTATCCAATGTCATTAATGGCGGAAATGTAAGTGAAGAGCGGAGGCAGCGGGTCGAGCAGTCGATTCAGAAGCTTGGCTATCAGGTGAACGGGATTGCACGGAAGATGCGTACACAGCGCACCGACTATGTCGTCGTCATTTTGCCTGATATTACCAATCCGTTTTACAGCCTGCTGCTGCAGGGGCTTGAGCATGCACTTTCTGCCTATGACAAACAGCCACTGCTGTGTATTTCAGACGGCGAGAAAGAGAAAGAGATCAAATATATCGAAATGGCCAGAGCCAATAAGGTCGACGGTATCATCGGTGTCACGTTCAGTGATGTGGAGGAATATCTGGATGATACGCTGGCATTTGTGTCGATTGAGCGCCGTTTTTCGAAAAATATTCCGTGTGTATCCGGAGATAATTATCTGGGCGGACGTATGGCAGCAGAGAATCTGGTCCGGCGTGGTGCGACGAATCTGTTGCTTGTGCAGACCATTATGTCAGTGGACAATGAGGTACGAAAGCGCAGACTTGGTTTTGAAGGGTATTGTGAAGAAAACGAGATTCCATATGCAAGCATTACGTTTTCCGAGAAGCAGGTACCGTCCGTGTACTCATCCTTTTCTGCACGCAGCCTGATCGGAAGTGTATTGCAGGCACATATGAATAATCAGATGACGGAAAATGGAAGGCCGAACGGGATCTTTGCGGGGACAGATCATCTGGCGGTCGTCATTCAGGAGGAGCTGGAGCAGATGGGCCTGCGTGTTCCGGAGGATGTGCAGCTGGTAGGCTATGACGGGTTGCGCTGGATGAATACCGGACAGCCATTTGTGTCGAGTATTTATCAGGATACCGGGATAATCGCAAAGACAAGTGTTGATTGTCTGATGCGGCTTCTGAATGGAGAAGCGGTGGAGGATATTCTTGATCTGCCGATTGTCTTTCAGGACGGCGGGACGACGCTTCCACTGCCAGAGACTGATATAAAGGAGAAAAAGGGCATCATACTTCCGGTTCGGGAGGGAGAGGATAGAAGATGAAAAGATCAAAAAAGAGGACAACAAAGCAGGAGACATTACAGCAGCCGACCGTGGCGATCACGATGACTGCTGAAGATAGGGCGGCAGCTGAGAAGAAGGCAGCCGAAGAAAAGGCGGCGGCTGAGAAGAAGGCAGCCGAAGAAAAGGCGGCAGCTGAGAAGAAGGCAGCCGAAGAAAAGGCGGCGGCTGAGAAGAAGGCAGCCGAAGAAAAGGCGGCAGCTGAGAAGAAGGCAGCCGAAGAAAAAGTGGCAGCAGAGAAAAAGGCAGCTGCAATTGCGGCAGCTGAGAAGGAAGCTGCACTGCGCGAGGCAGAGGCAGCTCAAAAAGCACGCGAGGATGCAATTGAAGCGACATACCGGAAGCGGTTTGACCGGCATTTTGAGGAACTGCGCTGGCTGTATATGGAGCTTTATGGCAACAGCTCCATGTTTGCAGAGCTGTGCGACAATATGAAACGCTTCTACATGGAGCGAAATACCAACCTGCGTGCATCTGATGCGAGCAGAGAGAAACGCCCGGACTGGTACAAGCAGAATGACATGATGGGCATGATGTTCTACATCGACAATTTTGCAGGCAATATGAAGGGTGTGCAGGAGAAGCTCGACTATGTAGAACAGTGTGGTGTCAATTACATTCATCTGATGCCGTTTCTGGATACCCCGGAGGGGCGTTCCGATGGTGGCTATGCAGTGTCAGACTTCCGCAAGGTACAGGAAAAGCTTGGCACAATGGAGGATCTGGAGCATCTGACCGCAGCCTGCCATGAGAAGGACATCAATGTCTGCATGGATTTTGTCATGAATCACACATCAGAGGATCACGAGTGGGCGAAGCGTGCGCGTCAGGGAGACGGTGAATATATGAGCCGTTATTTCTTCTTTGACAACTGGGATATTCCGGCAAAATATGAACAGACCGTTCCGCAGGTATTTCCGACGACAGCACCGGGCAACTTTACCTGGCTTCCGGATGCCGGACATTTTGTCATGACCTCCTTCTATCCGTATCAGTGGGATCTGAATTACCGCAATCCGCGTGTGTTCAATGAGATGATGTACAATTTCCTTTTCCTTGCAAATAAGGGAATCGATATCGTCCGGATTGATGCAGTGCCATATATATGGAAGGAACTCGGTACGACCTGCCGGAATCTTCAGCAGGTGCACACGATTGTGCGCATGATGCGTATGATCGGTGAGATCGTCTGCCCGGGCATTCTGTTGCTCGGTGAGGTAGTCATGGAGCCGGAGAAGGTCGTTCCGTATTTCGGCACAGTTGAGAAGCCGGAATGCCATATGCTCTACAATGTGACGACGATGGCTACGACCTGGCATACCGTGGCGACGCGTGATGTGAGCCTTTTAAAGAAGCAGCTGGATATCGTGGACAGCCTGCCAAAGGATTATGTATTTCTGAATTACCTGCGTTGCCACGATGATATCGGCTGGGGACTGGATTACGCGACACTGGAGCAGGAGGGCATGATGGAGCGCTCCCATAAGCAGTACCTGAATGACTATTTCCAGGGCTATGCAGGAAACAGCACGAGCCGCGGCGAGCTGTACAATGCTGATCCGGTGACCGGAGATGCCCGCTTCTGCGGTACAACCGCGTCCATGTGTGGAATCGAAAAGGCCGGCTTTGAGCAGAATCCGGCCGCGATGGATCTGGCGATCCGCAAGGATCTGATGTTGCATGCGTATATGTTTATGCAGTCCGGTATTCCAGTACTCTACAGCGGAGACGAGATCGCACAGGTCAACGATTATACCTATAAGGCTGATCCGAACAAGGTGGCAGATTCCCGTTACATTCACCGCGGTGTGATGCACTGGGATCTGGCAGAAAAGAGAAACGATCCGTCTACCGTAGAAGGGAAAATGTTCCTTGGCCTGCAAAAATTGGAGCAGATCCGTAAGGAAGAGAAGGCGTTTGTCTCCTATGCAGATACATGGACAGTCGAGACGTGGGAAAAGGGTGTGCTCTGTATCGGCAGATTTTATGACGGAGAGAAAATTTACGGTCTGTTTAATTTCAGTGAGTACGACAAGACGGCATGGATCAATGAAAATGACGGCCTGTATGTCGATCTGATCTCCGGACAGAAGATGAAGGCATGCGGGGTCAATATCCCGGCGTTTGGTTACTATTATCTGAAAAAGCTGTAAAAAAGAATTTTGTGCATGATAAATTGTAGGAGGAAAAAGCAATGAATGGATTTGGTGGTCTTTCAGATCTGACGACAGCAAAAAGAGGCAGAAGCCGTTCTGTCAATGCAGAAAATCCGACAGGCGAAAAAGGAAAGGGCGGGATGGCGCCCAGCAATCTGGGACCTTCCAGAAAAGGTTCTCCGTGTCTGCGAAACCTTGCTTCCGGGAGTGTGACGACACTGGCAGATATCAAAGGGCCGGGCGTGATCAATCATATCTGGATCACGGTAGCAGATCAGACGGAAAAGGACTATTATGTTCTGCGCGATCTGGTGCTGCGGATGTACTGGGATGATGAGGAGACACCTTCTGTGGAGAGCCCGCTCGGGGACTTCTTCTGCTGCGGCTTTGCCAGGGACTGTATCGTCAATTCCCTTCCGATCTGCGTGGTTCCGGCGAGAGGCTTTAACTGTTATTTTCAGATGCCGTTCGGAAAGCGGGCGAGGATCACACTGGAAAATCAGCACGAGACAGAGCTGGAGTGCTTCTTTTATCAGATTGATTATCTGGAGCTGGATGAGCAGCCGGAGGATACCTTATACTTCCATGCACAGTGGCGCAGGGAGAAGCTGACGCAGCTGCAGAAGGATTATACGATCCTGGATGGCGTAAAGGGACGCGGACATTATGTCGGCACGTATATTGCCCATACCTCACTGGAGCGCTACTGGTATGGCGAAGGTGAGATGAAGTTCTATATTGACGGAGATGAGGCATATCCGACGATCTGCGGAACCGGGATGGAGGACTATTTCGGCGGTTCCTGGAGCTTTGCAAAGCAGGTGGACGGGAAGACTGTGGAGCAGAATTACAATACGCCGTTTCTCGGATATCCGTATTATTCCACACACGATGAGCGGGCCTGGAGCGCATATCATAATGATGATACACTTCCGCAGCGCGGCTTTTATCGCTGGCATATTCTGGACCCAATTCTGTTTGAGGAGGATCTGCGCGTGACGCTTCAGCAGATCGGAGGCTGCCATAAGGGAAATTTTGAACGGCAGGACGATGTGGCAAGCGTGGCTTACTGGTATCAGAGCGAGCCGCATCAGGCGTTTGCTCCGCTTTTGAAAAAGGAAGAGCGCTGGCCGAGATGAGTATGGAAGCATATTTTCTTCATTTCGGCTTGACAAAATAGTGCGTCTCCGCTAAGATAGCAGGTATGTAAGAAAAGGTGATGAGAAAGAGGAGTACGTTTTCTGATGCCGCCAGAGAGGATGATCCACCGGCTGAGAGGTCATCCGGGATAGAAGAAACGGAAGGTAGCTTTTGAACTGGATCGCTGAAGTCAAAGGATGGGTAGGTGATCACGGGACTTCCCGTTACAGAAGGAAAGATACGGAGCTGTTTATCGATTTTGCCGTGAGTAAATATTCGCTTCAGGCAGAGCATCAAAGGCTTCCGTAAGAAAAGGTGGTACCGCGAGACATTCGCCCTTTGCACGTAAGTGTGAAGGGCGTTTTTTCCGTCTTGGCAATGAGCCGTGCCGGGATTTGCGGGAACCCTCGGAAGGAAGCTTGCTTCCGGCAGAGGGTTCCCGTAAAGACCGATAGGGCGAAGCCCGCGACCGAGATGAAGCGAAGCGAAATCGAGGTTGCGCACGGCAGATTGCGCACGGCAGGTTGCGCACTGCAGATTACATTACGACACACAGGAGGATTTTATGAGCAAAGAATTGGCAAAGACCTATGACCCGAAGGGCCTGGAAGACAGACTGTATCAGAAATGGCTGGATAAAAAGTATTTTCATGCGGAGGTAAATCCGGACAAGAAGCCGTTTACCATCGTGATCCCGCCGCCAAACGTTACCGGACAGCTGCATATGGGCCATGCGCTGGACGAGACGATGCAGGATATTCTGATCCGGTTCAAACGGATGCAGGGCTATGAGGCGCTGTGGCAGCCGGGAACAGACCATGCGGCGATTGCAACTGAGGTAAAGGTCACAGCAAAGCTCAAAGAGCAGGGCATTGATAAGGATGAGATCGGCCGTGAGGAATTTCTGAAGCATGCATGGGCATGGAAGGAAGAGTACGGCGGAAAGATTATCAATCAGCTGAAAAAGCTCGGTGCATCTGCAGATTGGGACCGCGAGCGTTTCACAATGGACGAGGGATGCTCGAAGGCTGTGCAGGAGGTGTTTATCCGCCTTTATGAAAAAGGTTATATTTATAAAGGATCTAGGATTATCAACTGGTGTCCGGTCTGCCAGACATCCATTTCTGATGCCGAGGTTGAGCATGTGGATCAGGCCGGATATTTCTGGCACATCAATTATCCGATTGTCGGGGAAGAGGGCAGATTCGTCGAGATCGCAACGACCCGTCCGGAGACTCTGCTTGGTGATACCGCAGTGGCAGTCAATCCGGATGACGAGCGTTATCAGGATCTGATCGGAAAAATGCTGAAGCTTCCGCTGACGGACCGTGAGATCCCGGTTATCGCGGACGCATATGTAGACAAAGAGTTTGGTACCGGCTGCGTAAAGATCACGCCGGCTCATGATCCGAACGATTTTGAGGTGGGAAAGCGCCACAACCTTCCGGAGATCAACATCATGAACGACGATGCGACCATCAACGAGCTCGGTGGCAAGTATGCGGGTATGGACCGTTATGAGGCCAGAAAGGCGATGGTGAAGGATCTGGATGATCTTGGACTTCTGGTCAAGGTCGTACCGCATGAGCACAACGTCGGCACACATGACCGCTGCAAGACGACGGTAGAGCCGATGATTAAGCCGCAGTGGTTTGTCCGCATGGAGGAGATGGCGAAGCCGGCAATCGAGGCATTGAAGAGCGGTGAGCTGCAGTTTGTACCGGAGCGCTTTGGCAAGACGTATCTGCACTGGCTGGAGAACATCCGCGACTGGTGTATCTCAAGACAGCTCTGGTGGGGACATCGGATTCCGGCTTACTACTGCGATGACTGTGGCGAGACCGTTGTGGCACGGGAGATGCCGAAGATCTGTCCGAAGTGTGGCGGTACGCATTTTACACAGGATGAAGATACACTGGATACATGGTTCAGCTCTGCACTGTGGCCGTTCTCCACGCTTGGATGGCCGGACAAGACACCGGAGCTTGAGTATTTTTATCCGACAGACGTACTGGTGACCGGCTATGACATCATTTTCTTCTGGGTTATCCGTATGGTATTCTCCGCACTGGAGCAGACCGGAGAGGTGCCGTTCCATCATGTACTGATTCACGGACTGGTGCGTGATGCTCAGGGACGGAAGATGAGTAAATCCCTTGGCAACGGTATCGATCCGCTGGAGATCATCGATCAGTATGGTGCAGATGCACTGCGTCTGACCCTGATGACCGGAAATGCGCCGGGCAACGACATGCGTTTCTATATGGAGCGTGTGGAAGCCAGCAGAAATTTTGCAAATAAAGTATGGAATGCTTCCCGGTTTATCATGATGAACCTGGAAAAAGCAGAAGTTCCGGCTTCCATGGATCTGTCCGAACTGACAGCAGCAGACAAATGGATTCTGTGTAAGTTCAACGATGTGGCAAAAGATGTGACCGATAACATGGA
>OLPO01000901.1_pt1 | contig 22045 bp, 17 predicted proteins | sample 1672831 | NCBI WGS metagenome assembly OLPO01 (sample SAMEA3136728, study PRJEB25190) | human gut metagenome
TCGCGCTGGTACCCGAGAAACCCCAAAACGAACCGCCCACCAGCGTGGCTAAAACGCCCGTGATCATCTTGCGCGTCTGGGCGTCGTTGAGACGGTCGCGCCAGGCGCGACGGGTGCTGCGGCTGAGCTCGTCAGTTCCCTCGGGCATGACAAAATCGGACGCCGCCGTCATCGGCACCGAAGCCCTTTCGCGTGCACGCTGAGCTGTGCGCTCCTGCTCCATTCCACTCCCCCGAAATCAATTGGCAACAAAGCGCTCAAACTGTAGCACGAATATCGGCATGAAAAAGCAGATGATTCGGAACATCTACGAGCATCCAAATTGCAGGGACTAAGGGCACCGAAGAGCTATGCCGAGTGGTTGGAATCGTCTAGGGCGCCGGGATCGGCTTCCGCGCTTCCATCGGTATGCTCGCCGTCGCTCTGCTCCTTGGCGCTGTCCTGGCCCTCCTGCTCGCGGCGACGCTTTTCGCGAATCTGCTCCACAGCAGCGCGCAGGGCGGCCTCGTCCTCGGCGCGTGCCACCTCTTGTGTGGTTTTGACCATATGGCGAATCTCGAGCACCAGCAGCACGATCAGCGGCACCACGATCAGCGGGAAGAACAACAGCGGGTTGGTAAGCAACGAGACCACCACGCCCAGCCCCGCCGAGACAAAGACCACGCGGCCCACCACGTCGGCAGCAGGCACGGGCGCAGCATCCTCGACCGGATTGGCATCGCCCTTGGTGCGGTAAACCGGCGTGCCGTCGGCCGCATCCTCCACGGCAACGATGCGGTGCGTGTTGAGCGAACCCTCCAGCGCGTCATCGGACGAATGGAAGGTGATGATGTCGCCGACCTGGTAGACCTGGCTGTTGTCGGTATCGACGACGATAAACGAATGCACGGGAATCGCCGGCTCCATCGAGCCGGTCAGCGTGCGCATAAAGCCGTAGCCCATGATGGTGGGAATCTCACCGGCGGGCGTGAACACCGTGCGCAGCAGTACCACAAAGGCGACCAGAATCACCACGGTCGCCAGCACGTTGATCACGCGGAGCACGTGCTTCATCACTTGTCGTCGTCCTTTGCGGAAGTCTCGGGGACGGCAGCGACCTCGGCCTCGGTGACATCCGCCGCAGAAGCGCCATCCTCGTCAGGCGCGGCGGCCACGCCCTCGCCAGCCTCGCCGCGCAGGCGGGCCAACAGATAGCGCGACAGGCTGTTGCCCTCGGCACGGCGCTCGGCACGGGCGCGATCGCGCTCGGCCTGCTCCAGCTCGTGCGCCAACGAGGCCAAGCGCTGCTGCATCTCCGCGCGGACGGCCTCGAGCTCGTGCTCGTGCGTGGCCGTGGCGGCGGCGAGTTCCTGCTCAATGCGCTCCCCCGCCTCGAGCTCGGCCGCGGCGATACGCGCGTCGGCGTCGGCACGGGCCTCCTCGGCGGCACGCGTGGCGGCATCGCGCTCGGCAGCGGCAGCGGCGACCTTCTCGCTGGCGTCCACCGCAGCCTGCTCGACGGCAGAATCGGCGGCCGCACGGGCGGCATCGATCGCAGCATCGGCTGCCTGCTGAGCAGCGGAAACCTTCTCCTCGGCCGCGACGACGGTATCGGCGAGCTTCTGCTCCGCCTCGACAGCGGCGGCATCGGCCGCCTCGGCTGCGGCACGAACATCGCGCTCGGCCGTCAGCTGCACTTCCTCGATCTGCAGCTCAGCGGCATCCAGCTTGGCATGTAGTGCAGCCACCTCCTTGGCAGAGGCCTCACGCACGCCGGCAAGCTCGGCCGCAGCAGCGTCCTTGGTGGCCTGCAGCTCGGCGGCATCGGCCGCCGCCTTGGCAGCAAGAGCCGCGGCGGACTCGCTCTTGACCTGCGCGACCTGCTCGGCGGCCGTCTGCTCGGCAGCTGCGATCTTGGCATCGGCATCGGCGTGAGCGGCCGCGACCTCGGCATCGGCCTCGGCACGTATCTGCTTAAGCTGCGCCGCCGCGGTCGAACGTGCCTCTGCCGCAGCATCCTCGGCAGCCTTCTTGCCGGCCTCGACATCCTCCAGCGAGGCGCGCAGCTCCTCTACATCGGCCTCGGCCATCTGTGCGCGCTGCGTCAATGCCAGCTCACGCGTCTTGGCCTCGTCCAGCTCGTCGGCCAGGTCGTCGCGCTCGTCGGTCAGCGCGTGCGCCTGCACCTTCCAGGACTTGACCTGCCCCTGTAGCTCCTCAATCTGCTCGCGAGCCTCGGCCAGCGCCTGCTCGGCGTCGAGCTGGGCCTGCGTGACCTCCTCCACAAACACGCGACGGATCTCGACATCGGGCAGGTCGGGGCTATCGACCTGCACCTCCTTAATCTCCTTAATAAACTTGGGCGCCACCGGCTCGGGATGCACATTCTCGAGCTCCTGCAGGTTGCGCTCGTCGTCGGTCAGGCTCTTAAAGACGGTGTAGTTGTTGATGAGGTTGGTGTACATCTGCACCATGTACTCGTCATCGAACGCCAGCGCCTGCTGCTGCACGTCGATGTTGTAGCCCACCTTGTCGTAGCGCTCCATAAACTGCCACAGCTGGTAGCACTTGCGGTAGTTGGGGTCCTTCATGATGAGGTTGGTGCGCTGGATGGGGCTGCGGACCGCGCTGCAGCCGTTCATGATCTGGCAGAACGACGCACCGCGCAGCGCCATGACCAGACGGCGCACGCGGTCGATGCGCATAAAGACGTCCATGTTGTCGGCATCGTTCTCGGCAAAGCTCTGGCGGTTCTTGACCGTCATCTCGACGTTGTACTCAATCTCCTCGTACGCGTCGTCGATCTTGCTGTGCATCTTAAAGCGGTTGCGAATCTCGTTGCCCGTCGACCAAAAGATCACGTCGGTACGCTTGTCTACAAACGTCAGCAGGCGCTGAATCAGGTGGTAGATAAAGCGGTTCTCGTACAGGTCGTACGTCTCGACGGTACTGACGTTGAGGATGCGCGTGGGATGGACGTCACCATCGTCGCTCGGCGCCAAAAACTGCGTGTTCTGGCTCAGGTGACGGACGCTGTCGGCGCTGATCTTTTTGGCGAGCGAGACCGGCACCACCTCTTCCTCGGTGGTGATAAAGCGGCGCGGATTTTCGATGATGGTGTTGATGGCGTCGAGCGAGTCCTCGATTATGCTGATCCACTCCTCATCCACCACCTTGACGAGTTCCTCGCGCTGCTGCTCGATCGTGGTGCCCGAGGCCTGCGCCATCTCAAACAGATAGCGGAAGTAGCGGCTGTCCTCCTGGATGGGCTCCATCTGCTCGGAGAAGCTGGTATAGAGGTCCTGAATGGTCTCGGACATGGGTTACTCCATAGGTTGGATCGATTGGTAAGGGGCGGGGCGACGTCATGTAGGGCAAACGCTACTGATTGTCTTGTCCCACGCCCCGCGTTTACGGCATTAGTAGAAGTTCTGGATCCGCTGCAGATACATGACGGAATCGGGCAGGCCGCCCTCGCCAAAGGTCTTCTCGATGTACTCGATCAGACCCTTCATCTCGTCGCGCACAAAGCTCACGTTCATGGACTCAAACTTCTTGAGCACCTTGCGGGCGATGATGTAGTCCATGCCACCCAGCTCGGTGCCGCCGCACGCCACGTACACGGGGATAAAGTCGTACATCTGCTTGATGATACGGTTACCAAAGGCCAGCTTAAAGCGAGTCTGCAGGTACTGGTCCAGCTTGTGCATCTTCTGGAGCAGCTCGTCGTCGATCACATACTCGACCTTGGCCTTCTGGAACAGATACTGCAGGTGGTCGGCCGTCACGTGCACACGCTCGTGCGGCTCGCACTCAAACGCGTCGGCGCGCTCGTTGAGCTCAATGGGAATCGCGCGGTCGTACACCTTGTCCGTGATGGTAAAGGTGGAGTCGTCGTTGTTGGCCGTGCCAATGAACCACAGGCTGTCGGGGATGGTGAGCTTGCCGTCGTGCAGGCCCTTGGGGTCGGCCGCCCACTGGGTAGGCACCAGGTCGAGCACCCACTCGTCGTGGCTGGGCATCTCGAGCACCGACAGGATCTCGGCAAAGTAGTACTCCACGCGGGCGAGGTTCATCTCGTCGAGCACGATCATGGACGGGTCTTGGCGAAGCCCCGCCTCGTACACGGCGCGGAGGAACTCGGTCTCGTTAAAGCGCTTGGAAAACTCGTTGAAGTAGCCCAGCACCTCGGTGCGATCGCGAAAGCTCGGCTGCACCGACACGATGGTCGCGGGGTTGTCCAGGTAGCGGCTAAAGCTGTAGGGCAGCGAGGTCTTACCGGTACCCGAGATGCCTTCCAGGATCAACAGCTTGGAGGCGGCCATGCCGGCCACAAAACGGCGGATGACCTCGGGCGTGTAGTAGAGCTTCATCTGGCTGCAGGCGAACGCACGGAAGCTGTCGACAAAATCCTCCAGCGAGATGGCATCGTCGTAGACCGGCGATTCCCAGTCGCGGTACTTAAGGTCCACAAGGGACAGCTTGGGGAAGCGGTTGGCCTGGGCGATCTCTTTTTCCTCGGCAAGGGTTTTGGCCTCGACGGTGGCCTTGGCCATGGCGGCCGCGGCGTCCTTAACGCCCGCGCCATCGAGCGCGAGCGATGCGTTGCCCGATACCACGGCAGCCGTGGCGCCCTCGGCCGCAGGCGCACCCGCGGCGGCGCCCACCACGTTGCCCACCGTGGGCAGGTGGTCGTCGGCCAGGGCCGAGGCGCCCACGTACGGAATCTGCTTGGTGCCGCCCATGGCATTGACCTTGAGCGCCAGCAGCTTGTTCTTCTCGTCCATGAGGTCGAGCACCTGCTTGTTGAGGCGGCCGATCTCGCGATAGAGCGCCTTGTTGGACGTGTCGTCGCGATGCAGGCGGCGGTTGATGCGGTAGCGGTGGACCAGAATGGCCACGATCAGCACGGGAACCGCGATGAGCATGGCAAACAGAATGACCGCACCGATCTTGCCCACCAGGTCAAACGTGGTGAAGTAGGTCATAAAGATGTTGAAGTACTCAACCCAGCCAAACACCAGCAGGTTAAGGATGGAGCTCACGACGGCAACGACGTTGTAGACGACCTTTGCCAACAGCTCCCAGGCAAATCCCAGAAACTCACTCACCGTCGGTACCCTCCTGTTTGGTCGCGTTCATCGCCGCCTCGGCCTCGGCCTTCAGACGACGGGCTTCCTCGAGCTTGGCCTCGGCCTGGGCGAGCTGCTCGGCGGCGTTATCGGCCGTGACGGTAGTGTCGCTCTTGCCCTCGGCGTCCACGATGGCGGCCGCGGCGGCCAGGCGGTCCTCCTCGGCCATAGCGCGCTTGAGGTTCATGCCCACCACGATGAGGTGATACACCTGGTAGATAAAGAACAGCAGCATGGGCAGCACGATCACAATGAGGAAGCCCATGGAGCTGGACAGGAAGTCCATGACCTTGCCCATCTGCGGCAACGCGAACAGGTACTTGCCCACGATGTCGCCGTCGCTGATGATGTGTGTATCGGCCACGTCGTTGTTATCGCCCTTGGTGGTAAAGCTGCGCATGCCGTTGACCTCGTCGATGGCGGCGATGCGGTGCGTGTTGAGCGCGTACTCGTTGTCGATAATGGTGTGGAACGTCACGATGTCGCCCACCTCGAGCTTGGAGGTGTCGCACTTTTTGATGAAGATGAGGTCGCCCTTGCTAAACGTGGGCGCCATGGAGTCGGACTGCACGGCGAGCGGGGTGAAGCCGGCGATGTCGGACACGCTGCCGTCCTCGCGCGTGGCGAGCGTGGTAAACGCATACAGGGCCGCCACCAGGATGATGATCCACATGACGACGCTCAGCGCGATGGATGCGACTTTTTTAACAGATTGCATGATGTCCCTTACTACCGTGTCTGTCTAGGTCGTGCGCGGCCCGGTGGCCGCCGTGCGTATCACTGTTCCTCGATGCCCTCAAAGCGCATCGAAACCGAATAGTTAGCTCCCTTTAGCATATTAGTGCAATTTGGGTCCGTTCCCTCGAGCCATATGCGAACGGTTACCGGCTTATCCGTATCTTTTATCAGGTCGAACATATCGCTGGCCGCAGTGGCAGCGCTCGAGTCGAGTCCAAAGACGGTGGCCGCGCCGGACGAGCCCCCGCCCCCGTTGGGGTTGTAGACCCAGGTGTGGCCGTCGGCGGTAAAGCTCATGCGCATGGCGCTGGCCATGCCCTGCGTGTCGGAGCTAAACCGCGTGCCGGATGCGCCGTTGTCGCCGTCCTGGCCGGTCAGGCGCACGCGCAGGTCCGCGCTGCTCATAAAGTGCAGCGTGAACTCCAGGTAGGCACCGGTGGCGGGATCGGCAGTGGAACCGTCCTCGAAGGTGAAGGTCTGATAGTCGCTCGTGGTGACGGGCTTGAGCTTGGACGCATCGATGTCCACGTCCTTTTCGCTGGCGATGCGCGCCGAGATCTGGTCAAAGCCCAGGCTGTGCACGTATTCGTCGAATGTGGCATGCTCGTCCAGGTCAAAGCGCAGCGAGCCGTCGGCGTTGGCGTCGATCATGAGCATGCGGGTCTTGGCGCTATCGGCGATGGAGAACCAGGCGAACGTTGCCATGGCTATCGCCACCAGCGCAAACAGCACCAGCACCACGGTTGTGGTGAGCTTGCGGCGCAGGTCGGTGTCGGTGGGCGCGGCGGCGTTGGGCTTGCCGGTGGCGGCGACTGGACGGCGGTCGTCGGTAGCCGAGCGGCGGTCGTCTGATTTAACGCGTGCCATTGCTACTCACCGTCCAAGGTCGCAAAGAGCGCCAGGTGCAAGGTGCCCGGATCCTGATAGAGATAGTCGGCGCTATCGGGATCGGTGCCCTCGATGTAGTAATAGATATCCAAACGATAAGTCTGGCCAAGCCCAAGCGTGGCAAGCGTGTTTTGCGGACGCGCGGCCGTCTCGCTCGTGTCCAGCGTAAAGGCGGCTGGGTCCTGCGTTACGTTGGCACCGCAAGCAAGCTGGCCGTTTTGCCAACCCAGGAGCATGCCCTCGGTGTAGCCCGCCAGGCCCGAAGGCGCGGTCGCGGGATGCTCGTCGCGATGGCCGCTATCAGAGCTGTCGAGCTCAAAAATGTTGGTGGCAAGCACCTGGTTGCCACTCGAGACTTTAATGCCCACGCGGGCTGCGCGCAGCAGCTCGGCGTCGGTGCCCTGCGGGACCAGCGATTCGGCCAGATACAGGTTGACCTTGCCCCTTACTTTGCTGGCGCCCGTTCCGGTAATGGTGGGGCGCAGGTCGATCCAGCCGTGGTAGAAGGCGGATCCGTTGTCTTTTGCCTGCTCAAACACCGTGGCATCGCCGGCAGAGTTGTTTTGCGCACAGGCAGCAAAGCCGTTGAGGTCAAAGGTCGAGACCGGGTAGAGCGTCACGGCGCCGGTCGCGTTGGAAGTTAGGGAAACGTCGCCCTGCTGCGACCAGCTGCCGCGATCGGCATCGCCCAGCTCCAGCACCAGCTTGGACGTGTCGCTGTGCACGCTCACCGAATTGGTGTTGACCTTCATGTTGCTGGTAAACCAGGCGTAGGTCGCGGCGCCCAAGGTGGCGGCGAGCGCCACCATAACGAGCGCGATGTAGGCACGCGCGCGACGGGCGTGACGGCGGGCGGCGGCGCCCTCGAGGACCTGGCGCTCGGCGGCTACGCTGGAGGGGGCCGCGGGGCTCTCACTCTGGGTTTTGGCCTCGCAGCTATCTGCTGGCATGTGCTTCTGATCTTTCATGTCGCTCGCCCCCTTACGCCTTGGCCGCGGCAAAGGCAAGCTGCAGCACCACATCGCGGGCCTGGGCCTCGTCGATGCAATTGGCGTCGCAGCCTTCCATGTACACAACGTAGCGAACGCTTGCCACCTCGTTGGCGGCCAGCGTGCAGATGGGCGTGGCGCCCGCGCGCGCCGTGGGCGTGTCACCGGCGCCATCCATGCTGTAGGCGCTTATGGCGCGCGCAGGGTCAGCGGTATAGGTCCAGCCCGAGGCGCCCGCCGCCACGACCACGCCGTCTTGCGCGGTGGTGCGCCTGCTGGTGGCGCCCGCGGTGTTGCCCAGGTCGTCGCAGGTAAAGACGTGCGTCTGCGTACCCGACTGGGTCATGATCACAAGACCCAGGCGCAGTGCGGCCAGCAGCTGTGGGTCGCTCGTCACGCTCATCTGGCCCGGATACAGGTACACGTTGAGCGCGCTGTCGCCGCCCTTAAGGTACAGCGTGCCCGAAAGGGCATAGTCGTCCAGCTGCGCGGTGCAGTCGGCGTGCTCGGTCGTGATGCCCGCGGCGTTTTGGAACGTGCCGCGCCAAAAGCGGGAAAGGTCTGACGTCGAGATGGGATAGAGCGTCTTGTCGGCGGCGGCAAGCGTGGCCGTTGTGCCCCAGGGCCCGTTGGCCGAAAGGCCAATCTGCAGGTCGGAGCTCTCGTCGCTTACCGTATGCGCCACGGGCGTCACGTTGGTGTAGCGCGAGTTGCTAAACCAGGCGTAGGTGGCGGCGCTCAGGGCAGCTACCAGCACCAACATCCATGCGGCGGCAGCAACCATGCGGCGGCGCGAGCTTAGGATGTCTTTGATGTTCGATGTACTCATCCCCGGCCCCCTTACGAACGCTTGCCGGCAAAGCGCAGCGCCAGCGATTGCAGACTGGTAGCGGCCAGGTTGTTGGTGCAGTCGGGGTCGCAGCCTTCCAGCCACACGTACACATCCACGCGCACGGGCGTGCTGCGGTTGGCGCCCTTGGCGGCAGCGGGCAGGCTGCAGATCTTGGTCGTGGCCTCCTTGAGGCTCACGATGCCGGTGTCTTCGTTGTAGTCGCAGAAGTTTGCGCTGGTCAACTGGTCAAAATGGACCGTGGCGCCGTCGGAGCGGCTGCTGTCGAGCACCAGGTGGTTCTGCTCGTTTTCGCCGGCGTCCTTGCCATCGAGCGTGTTGTAGCGCGCCTGGGGATTGCGCTCGCCCGAGACCTCAAAGACGTACTGGCCCGTAACGGTATCGCCCTGCCCCGGAGCATAGGCGACCAGCCCCACGCGCAGGGCGGTGGAGATGGGGTTTGCCGGATCCTGCTCGGTAAAGTCGATGCCCGACAGGTACACGTCGGTCGCGGCCGAGTTGGTGGCCAGGTACAGGGAGGTCTTGTAGTAGTCGGAATGCTCGGCCGTGCCAAACACGCTGGCAAACAGCGAGTCCTGCGTGGTTCCGCCGGTAAAGCCCATTACCTTTTGGAAGCCGTTGAGCACGTTGTCGGTCGAAACGGGATCGAGCAGGCCCGAAAAGTTCAGGCCGGCATTGGTTTTGTATTCGCCGTCGTACTCGTTGGAGATAAGGAAGGTAACGCCCGTGCCCGCAGCCATCTTGACGTCGGTGATATGACGGTTGGCGTTGTAGATGTACCAGGCGTACGTTACAGCTCCGGCAACAGCAAGGGCCACCAGCAACGTGGCGAGCATGCGATTGAACTGTTTTTGCAGCGAACGCGCGTCCGACATGCCCCTCCCCCATTTGCCGCGTTGTAAACTACCTGGACACCATTTGCCCATAATGGAGTTATTTTACGCGAATGTGCAGTTCATCGGGGGTACAAACGCGACTTTCCACGTGCTGTTCGCGCTGCATCGGGGCGGATAGGGTCGCAAATCGCCGCTTTTTAAAAAAATAGTTCTTGCCACCGGGTGGGAGCTCCGTTATATTATTTCCTGCGCACTCGCGCACCCTTGATCGGGCGTTTAGCTCAGGGGGAGAGCGCTTCCCTGACACGGAAGAGGTCAGAAGTTCAAATCTTCTAACGCCCACCAAATGTTCGCAGCTCAGAGGCTTCGCCTCTGAGCTGTTTTGTTTTACGCCGCCAAGCCAAAAGGGCGCCGCGGCACCCAAACCGCTTCGACAGCTCCAATAACCATCCCAGACGAGGCCGATGCCGCCTCGACAGCGCCGGCAAACACCCCAACAGCGCCCAAAGCCGCCCAACAGCCCTAGCGATCGCCTCGATCAGGCCCAGAATCGCCCAAACAACCTTAGCGATCGCCTCGATCAGACCCAGATGTGGCCCTCGTAGCCGTATCCGGACAGCCCGCAAATCGAAGGTGAATGGTTTCCCGTGAAGTGAACGAGCCAAAACGAACCCCTGGAGCATCGACACTTTTGGCGGCTCATTTCCTGCGGTTTTGTCGTTAGAATCCTGCGGTTTTGGCGCCAAAAAAGTGTGGATGCTTCGGGGGTCCAAAAACACTCGTTCACTTCGCGGGAAACCATTCACCTTCAATACGGCAGCACCCCCTCCGCCGCCAAAGACCCACTTACCAATGCTGATGCGCCTCAATAACGGCCTGCCAGAGCTTAAACCGCTTTGTCTCGAGGCGCGCCTGTGCCAAATATCGCGCTTCCTCAGTCATAGGCTTGTAAAATATGGGCCGCTTGCGACGATGCAGCTTGCGTCGGATGCGCTCGCACAGGCGAACGAGCTTTTCATAGTCGCTCGCCTGGTCAGTCGTCACCGTAAAGTACGCGACCCCATTGAGCATCTGCAGCTCGTTGCGACGCTCGGCATCCTTGTGGATCTTCTCGCTTCCGTCATGGATGGCATCGCTGTCGTAATCGACCAGTGCGGTAAACACCTCGGGCAGCAAGCCAGCCCTTACTTTATCCAAGCCCACCTCTGCTTTCGCCGTAAGCGTTATGTCGGGTGTACGCTCCAACACGCGCAGTTTGCGGTTGCGCCCATCGTTGTAACCGTCGCGAATGAAGTACTTCTTGTTCAGTTCGGCCTTGCCCAGCGCAAGCCCGCCGTAATACGCAGGCAGCGACATAAACATGCAAAGCCCCGACTCCCTTGGAGACCGTGAGCCCTCTTCCACGTACGGAAGCAACGCCTTCGCCTTGGCGGCGCCCCTCACCTTTGACGCCCGGTCAAGGTACGCCGCGATAAGCTCCTTGGTCGTGAGCCTGCCATCGCGCATGTCCGCATCCCTGCTTGTTACCCCACCGGGAGCAAGGTTATCCAGCCGATAGTCCGATGTCATGGCATAGCCGGCATATATGGCAGCCGCCGCATCGCCATCGTGCGCAGCCTGCAAAAACGCCAGCTCGGGAGAGCACACGTACGCATCCAGGTCGCCCATCCAGTGACCCAGCGAGATAAACGAACCCGCCGGGAGCTCGTTGGTACACAGGTGCGTCTTAACGTGCTGGCTCCGCCGACGGTCGGCGCGCGACGGCACGAGCAAATCCAGCGTTTCGACCCCCAGGTCATAGCGATCGATAACCTCCTGCGCTTCTTGCTCCAAGAGCGTACAGGCGCCTGCAATCGACATGACCTCTGGTTCCAAATCCCCAAAGCGTGGATTCGGGATGTGCGCCAAAAGCGCCAGTGCAGCGTTATGTGAAACGATAAAGTACCTCATGGCGCAAAGATAGCACGCGCGTCGACAGCCGCTGGCGGTCCCACTAAGTTTTCGGCAAACGACCGGCGGTTTTTTGCCGCAGCGCATCCAAAGTGCTCATTCGTCGACGTCTAGCTGCAAATCCGTCAAGCTTTTGGCAAGGTTGCCGCTCAACTGACCAAAAGTTGACCATGCACTTGCCCATTTGCTTGACGGTGCGCCCTCGCCAAAACACCCCTCGACTTCTTGTACAGTCGAAGCATCCATCCAGCGACCGCACGCCACGCCGCAATCGCCTCGTTAAGACAGCAGGCGCCACCGGCCGCCAGTTCAAACACCGCCGGCCCAGTCGTGCGCATCGAGCATCCAACGCTGGGGTATCCTTGGAGCACATGCACCGCAAGCCACACAAAGGAGCCGCCATGCGCACCGAGCTCGATGTTCCCTTTTCGCACAAAGACGAGGCCAAGGCCCTGGGCGCCAAGTGGGACCGGGCCAAGAAGATCTGGTACGTACCCGATGGCGTCAACCCCGAGCCCTTTGCCGCGTGGCTGCCCGGCGTGGATCGCTCCGACCCCAGCGCGCCCTACATCTACCTTGTGCTGGGCAAGCGCGAGTGTTGGAAGTGCCACGAGCAGACAACGGTCGCGGCCTTTGGCATTCCATATTTGGCGGCCGAGGACTCGGGCAGCAAGGCTGCGCCCAGCGATGCGCCCGCCATAGACGACGCGGGCCACATCGTAATCGACACCGCCCGCGCCAACGCCATAGCCATCGTCCCCGCGCTTGGCTGCGTGCCGGCCGAGATCCGCGACTACCTGCGCGAGCGCTGCGGCTACAAGCCCGTAACGTCGCGCACCACCAAGGCCGTATCGCTCGCCAGCACCTGCACCGGCTGCGGCGCGCTGCAAGGCAGCCATTACCTGTTCGAGGAACCCACGTCGCCGTTTGCGCTCACTGCCATCAACAAGCTGCCCGCGCTGGAGTTCGTGCGCGTGGAAGTCGCCGGCGTCTATGGCATCCCCGCCACCCAAGGCGACTTTGACCAGGCACTCTTTACCTGGGCACGCGACCACCACACCCAGTTCCATAAGACCCTGTTCGAGGGAATTTACCTGTAGGGCAAAGCGCGTAAGTCGAGTATGCGCAGGTAGTTGAGTTGTTGGTGTAACGCAGAAAATGTCGAATCACTGGGTTTGCCCGACTAGATATTCAGTCTTCGAAGCTATGACTCCGCATCGTCATAGGTAATAACGCATCCGCAGGTTGAGCATTGTTGAGGATAGATTGGAAGGCGCAGGCCTGTTCGAGCCCGTGGGCCAGCCGCTTGTTTGTCGCGGGTGTCGATGAAGCTGATGTCTAGGCATGGGAGGTCTGCGCCGCAGCGAGGGCAGGGCAGGCAGATTTGGCTGCAAGTGGCCTCAACGAGCGGGAACAGTCTCCGGTCCATTAACGCTCGCGGCAGGTTTCCGTATACGCCTCGTGCGATATCACTTCGCCATCCCATGGTCTCCCCTTTCCCGTTTTAACTGTTGAGGAGAGGATGGCAGGATCGTGCAGCTCCCGATGCGGCGCGGCGCGATCCGATCAATCGACATGATTGGGTTGCGACGGGCCGCATCTGACTAATACGGGGCAACGGCTTCCGCCCGACGTCGCGATTCCGAGAAATCAAACTCGGCACGATGGGCTTCGAGGAATCGAGCGTTGGGACGCAAGCGATGTTCGTCCGGCTCGCGCAACACCGACCCAGCAAACGCTGCATAGTCCGTATGCTGCAGAAGGTACGACCCGCAAAGCTGATAATCGCCGCGCACCGACTCAAACGAAATCAGATGAGCATCGAACAGCGAGTGCAAATCGCGGCGCAGCAGAATTCCGTTGCTGACAACTTGCGATTTGGGACCCGAGTAATTCTCGATATGCGCGGCTTCGAGCGCCTCGTCGACATTGCAACCCGAGACGGCGCATCGACCGGTGTAGGCCTCAAAGAGCTGAGTGCGAAAACGCTGCTGGCCGATTCGCTCGCGACGCAGCGCATAACGGACCTTGTCATCATCGCTCGCTGGAGTACCAGAAAACTCCGCCGCGACCGGAGCCTCCTTCATGTAACTCATATCGGGGAAGAAACGCGCGTCGGGTCCACCCTTATGGACGGGACCATGCAGCACAAACCAGCTGTTCTCGGGCTCGTAGCGCTCGACGAATGCGAGACCAAGTACCTTGTATCCGACGCTCGTTGCAAAGAACACGCCGACCGGAACGCCGCATTCCATGCAATTGATCATCTTTTGGTTGTAGTCCTGGTCGCGCCAGTTTTCGACCGAGGCACTCTGCGACGAGTACTTAAATACCCAAGTGCCATCCTCGAGATAGAGCGGCGGAACATCGGAATAAGGACCGTTATTAGAGTTATGCACCGAGAGAGCAAAGGTTTTTTCTACCGGATGCTTGATGCGTCCGCGGCCCGGCCAGTAGATGCCCGAATCGCGCGAAACGGGAAAAGGCTCGGAGTCGATGGTTAAGCGATAAGGATATTGTGGGCTAGCTGCTTTAGTACGATGTGGAAGGCTCTTCCATAAGACGCCGCGCTGCTCCTCGCGCAAGAACCACTCCCACGCCTGAACATACTCAGACGGCACAAGACCGCAGGCATGGTCAAAACTCGGTAGAGCCACCAGCGGAACATGAGTAGCGATGCCGTCCATATGGAACCTCCAGGAAGAACAGTTCCCCACATTATCGCCGATCCCGAGCGATATGCGACAAAGTATTTGCACCAGACAGCCACACAAAAAGGGGTCGCTTCAATCGAAACAACCCCTATCAGGCATATTTAGCTTGCGGCTTAAGTCTACTTTGAATCCGGCACGATACCGACCAAACTAACCGTTACATCAAAAGTCGGAGCAGTAATGTTCTTGTCCTGCTCAGACCAGTTTTGACAATCGGAGTCGGTGCCTTCCATCCAGATGACAATCTTCATGTTCGTGCCGTTGTAGTCAACGTTCTTTGCGATGGCCTGCGGTTTTGCTCCGTCAGGCTTGGAATAAGAACCGCCCGATCCGGTGGCGGCCCAATCGCCACCGTTCTGGTCAAATAGGGTCGTGCCGGCAACATGCGCATACGATGGCGCTTGAGTCGCCGTTCCTTCGGCTGCGACGCAGCTCCAACCGATCGTTAAGGAGACATCATTGCCATGCTCGGTAGTCGAAGGTTCAACTGGGGCATAGACAACCTTAAGCTCGTCATTAATAACGATGCCGACGCGCAGGCTGCCCTTAATCTTGTCAAACCACTCCGAAGTAGCGTTGCCAGAAGGCTTAATGGTGACAGGATTCGTACCGTCTAGATAGACATCCGCGATACCCGTATTGGTGACGGTATAGAGGGTGTAGTCAGCGGCGACGTAGGCATAATAGGAATCAGTTCCGCTCGTCAGCGCATACTTGCCGCCAGCGTCCGTGTTGGCCTTCTGGTAACTGGAGACATCGGTGCCCTGCCAGGACTTGGGAACGAACCAAGACTGCGCATCGTTCGTCGATGAAGGGCTGATTTCGTGACCCACGGAGCTGGCAGTGGTCTGCTTGTCCGAACCGTCATGGTTAACGTCTTTGCCCTTAGCAATTTGCAGCACCATGCCATTCGCTTGAGCGGAAATAGTGCTCGTAGTTGCATGAACCCTACTATTGGTAACAAACCACGCGTAGGTGGTTGCAGAGAGCGCCACCGCCGAGACGACGACGGTCAATGCCGCTCCAATAAGCTGAATCTTGAGGCTCTTTACCGAATCGTGCATATCCGTCGCCTCCCTTCGTTAAGGAAAAGGGCAGGGTCCCGGGCTGGGAACCTGCCCTTCGCAAGCTGCTATGGAACTACCGATTACTTGTTCTGGTTATCGGCAGTAAAGGTCACGGTCAGCTTTGAAGAATCGGTCAGCTTCGTGAGATTATTCGTATAGACCTTTGCATCGCTGCCCTCGAAGAAGGTGTAAATATCAACCTCGGTATCCTTATCGGCAGGAATAGTGTCAGCAAGAACGCCATCAGCACCAGTGATGTCATCAGAGCCGAGCTTGAACGTACCGGTCTGGTCAAGAACAACCCACCTGTCGCCACACGTCACCAAAAGTCGAAGCGCAGAGTTGATATCAGAATCGGTAGCAAGATTAGTATTCTTACCGTCTGCAGACTTTGCTTCAACAGAGGCGATTTTCAAATTTAAGAGGCTCTGACCACGGGAGCTGATATTGAAGACGTTCTTCTTGGCGAACCCCTTGGCGACGGCTTGATCGGGCGTACCCGCATCGCCAACAAGCGACAAAGTCGAGTTCAAGTTTCCGTTCGTCACGCTCGTGCCGAAGCCCGTCATGAACTTGCCCACGGTGGAATTGGACTCCTCGCCAAAAGTAGCGGGATACAGCTTGACGCTTGCATCAGTCGCAACGTCAAACGTGCTGTCAGCTTTGACAGCCGAAGCGTTGTACTTAATCGTCATATACGATGCGTTCGACTGTGCGCTGATGCTGCTCGTCGTTGCCTTGACGCTGTTGTTCGTCACAAACCACGCAAACGTGGCGGAGCCGAGGGCTATGGCTGCCACGAGGACCATGGCGATGGCGGCGCCCATCTGCTTCTTTAATGCCTTGGTATCCATGCGGACCCCTTTCTTTCCCCATTCATCCCAGATAACCCTCGAGAAGCCCGGAAGGGGAGCCCGTGCTTTCGTGTTGGATGTTGCTTGCCCATCCTTTAGACATGGAATTGAGAATACCATAATTCTTACGATTTCCTTATAAGTTTTCGACAGCCTACATTCCGGCAGATTCATAGGTCTACCTCGAGTTATATGTGGTGCTATGTGAACATCGTTTACCTTATTTGATCTCTCTCCCGCGCAGTCATAAGTCCCTCTTAAGGCTTGCGACCGCAGCGCCACGCCATCGCATATATTCACCCTCCGCCATGCTTCGCCCTAGTCCTTCCCCCTCGCTATACTGGTGTGGCACGTGTAATTTTTTGCCTGCTTAGCGAGCTGTTTGTTGGGAGGGCTCATGCCTGCCGCCAATCAACCCAAGGGAAGTGTTTCCACCGGATCGATTAAGCCGGTGACGCGCAAGGCCGTTCGCTGCCAGCGCGAAGTCGCTTGGCTGGTCACGCAAGCGGCCGGTAAGCTCGTCGCCACCACCGACGACGTCAATGCGCCCACGCCCAGCTTTGTACTGGCGGCGGCATTGTCGTACACCCGCAAGCAGGAGCAGGCCGCTCATGACCGTGGCACCGCGATCGATTACAAGGCCGTCATGGCTCCCGGCCTCGCGAGCTTTTGTGCGGCTGCGGGGCTGCCCGCAGCGCCCAACGCGCTTTCGGACGCGGGCTACATGTTCACGCTCTCGGGCGCGGACCTCATCCGCGACCTCTACGCCTACTGCGGCGACCTGGGCGAACGCATGGGAGACGCGGCGCAGGTCAAACCGGGCTACGCGATCAAACTCGCGCTGCGACTGTTCTTGCTGGACGCCGCCGCCGGCAACAGCGCTGCCCCCGCAGACAACGCCTCCGCATAACAAAAGCGCCGGGCCGGGAAATCAATCCCAGCCCGGCGCTTGTTCGTTCTACTTGTCCTCGTCCCCTGCGGGCGAGTTCTTTTGGTTGCGACGGTTACTCCAAGTCACGTTGTGTTCCTTGTAGTAATCGGGCGCCTCGTTGCCGCTCGCGCTAATGGGGTCGTTGCCGGTCAGGGTGTCGGCAATATCCTGCACGAACTTAACGAACAAGCTCGAATCGTCGGTCTCGGACGAATCAAAGTCAAAACCAAACTCCACCGCGCCGCCGATGATCTTGTCCACGCACTCCGGGTCGTCGCCATCCAGCCAAATGACCACGGTGTACTTGTCCACATCGCCCACGCGGAAGTTCTTGTGGCTGATGGTCGTCACCACGTCTTTGGACGCAAACGGCTCGGTGTTGGGTTCGGGATTGCCGTTGGCCGCAGCCGCTGCATAAGTAGTAGGCTTGCCGTTGCGAAACACCCTCACGCGCGCGGCCTTCTCCACGCCCTTGCTGGCGCTGACCACCTTGAGCTTGGCGCTGTAGCCCAGATCGGTCTTGCCGGCGTTGCGGATATAGAAGGTGTACGCCACGTAGTTTTTACCGTTGTGGCTGCCGTCGATGTCGTCCAGATTGTCGGGCAGGTCCTCGGCAGCGATATTGGTGCCGTTGTCCAAGGCGTCGGCCGCCAGACGCGCGGTGGCGTTGTTAAAGTCGCCATTGTCGGCAATGGCCACGCCGCGGCGGAACAGCTCCAGGCGGTTGAGGTTGATGGTGAAGTTACCCATGTTTTCCTGCATAAACGACAGGGCGAACAGCACACCAAAGGCAAGCGCCAGCACCACGAGGGCCTTTTGCAGCTTGTCCATGCGCAGCAGCGCCGCGCCGATGCGCTCCATGCGGCGCTTGGGCATATACATGGACACGACCGCGTCGGGGTCGATGTCGTCGAGGTCCTGGTCGGCCAGCGCCTGCTCCAGTTCCTCGATGCGTACCACGCCGCGCAGGTTGCGCTTGGGCTTGGGCTTGCCGAAGCGCTTGCGGGAGGTGGGAGCCTGCTCGGGTGCGGAGTCGTCGCCGGGCACGTCCTCGGCATTGGTGCTGGGCGCGTTCTGCAACGTGTCCTCGGCCTGACCCTCGGGCAAATCCTCGGCAGCTTGATCTTTATTGTCGTTACGCTTGAACAGTGCCATGGCGATCAGAGCTTATATTTGGCGCGGATGTAGCCGACGTATTCTTTGACGAGCTCGCGCTCCATGTCGTCGGCGTAGCGGAACTGCAGGCCGCAGACGTTGCGGTACAGGCTGCCCTTGGGCGCGCGGCGCACCCAGCACACAATGCCCAGCTGCTCGGGCAGCTCGTGGCGCGCGCCCTGCAGGCGGATCGCGGGCATTTGTACGGCCAGGGCCTCGCCCACGTCGGGGTAATCGTTGAGGTAAATGGCCAGGCCGCCGGCCGAGACGTCGATGGTCATGGCGTCCTCGGGCTCGGGGGTCGGCGCGTTGTCGCGCTGGTAGGTCAGGCGCATGGCGACCTTAAAACGCTCGTCGCGGCGCTTGACAAAGGTGCGCTGCTCGGCGACTTTGCGCATTTTCCAGTAGGTGCGGATGCCCTTTTTCTCGACCGACTCGGGGTAGCCGGCGAGCACGAACGTCTCCTCGCCCACTTTGTATTGCAGCAGCAGCTTTTGGTTTTCGTCCATGATGAGCGGCTTGCCGGCGAGCATGGGCGCGCTCATAAGGAAGTACGCCTCGTCTAGGTTCTCTTTGTACGTGGCGAGCATGTTGAAGTCGGTTTTTTGGCCCATGGGCACGTCGAATGCCACCTGAAGCTTGGTCCCCGGCGTTATCTGTTGCTCTGCCATGTTTTCTCCCCCAGTCGCGGGCGCCGATATCATCGTCGTGCGCGATGCACATTGGGCTATTGTAACTGCTTTGCCGTAGGTTTCGATGTGCGGTGCGTGAAATGGCAGGGTGTGAGGCGGGGCAGCCACTAGTGCAGCTGCCCCGCGCGCTCCGTCAGCCGATACTTGCGGTTACGGCTCGTCGCCGACGCCGTAGGTTCAAGCTCGCCCCGTGCGATGAGCGCATTGACGCGCGTCCTAATCTGGGAGACGGTGAGTCCCGTGCATTCTGCCAATTCACGTGTTCCCAGTTCGCCGTTGCGCTTGAGTGCCGCCACAATTAAGTCCCCGCCATGATCGATTTGCTCAACCTTCGCTCGGTAGAGGACAACCTTAAATCGGTCGAAACCCGGGCAAAACAATGGCTCGGCCAGACCGTGCGCACGCATGGCATCTAGCATCATTGGAATGCCCGACCCGTTGCCTTCGGCAGGAGAGCCCGCACCGTCGGGCAATGGGACAAGCGACATGAGCTTCACAAGCGTCGCATTGCGACATCGGGAGCTGCCGTCAAACAGGTTCTCGCGAGTCTTTCCTCCGTATAGGCCGCCGGGGTTCGCCACCTCGATACGGTCATCAAAGACGTCAACGGCGATCGACTGTCCACAGAACCGATCTCCGTATTCTCGGTGGATTACGGCGTTGGCGATTGCCTCGCGCAGGACCTCCTCGGGAATCTCCAGCGAGTCGACACGCGAGACGCCTTGGATCGTCGAGGTTCGCCGCAAATTCTTGGCGATTGCCGCGACGGCATCCGAGATCATTTCGCCCAACGTTCCCTCGCAGATCGTACGGTCCATGAACCTCAACGACCCCGCCGCGCCCTTCTGCGTTCCGGCATAGACCGCCACATCGATAAAGAGCTTAGGATAGAACTGCTGAGGATAGGCACCCGCAGCCAGGAGCCCGGCCTTAGTAACATTGCCCTGGGAGTCGAGGAAATTCAGGCGCTCCAGCTTCGTTTTCTTGTCCGGCGCGCCGCGCATTGCCCGGGGTGTCAGCGAGAAAGCACGCTCTATCGTGCGGTCGACCAGGGCCTCGTCAAGATCGCCTGCGACCGCGCCGGGCACCGCATCGCGATCGCTAGGACTCGTCCGTTCGTATGACGACAGCGCCAAAACCTCGGTCGATGAAAGTGGCACGTCTTTGTCATCGATGCGCTTGTAGCTACCGCCCTGGGCGCCACGCTCTATTACATAGCAGGGCTTGCTCGACGGGTCGAGCTCCTCAATCGTGATAACGAGAACCACGGTGCCCCGAAGCTCCACGCGCTCAATAGTGTATTTGGGCGGATTGGCCAGTTTTCCGCGACCGCCGGCATCACCCATGCCCGCTACGAATTGGTTGAGCACCTTCTCGGTCTCAAAGTTCTCAACCGGGACAAAGCCCGCGCGCTCGCTCACGCCGAGCACGATAATTCCGCCGGCGGTATTCGCGAATGCGCTAACCGTTTCCCATACGTCGCGGGAAAGCGTCGTGGCGCTCTCCTTGACCTCGACGTTAAGATCGTCCGAGCCCATGCGCCTTAAAGACTCGAGCAGACCGGTCAGCTCGTTTTCGTTCATCTGCACGTCCTTTCGCTCGGTCCGGCGGAGAATGCCGCGAATAGATTTCCTTCATCTCTCAGTTATCTCTCGTAATTATCTCTCATCTTACTGCTATCTCTCATATAAGAGATGAGTGAGAGATGGAAGATAAGATGTCTACCATCTGTTTCATTTAAACATGTTCTTGCTGGTAGAACAATCGGTATTGAGACAATACCATGATTGCTTGTCTCTTTGCTGCTCAGTTATCTCTCATATTTATCTCTCATCTTTCTGTTATCTCTCATATTAGAGATGAGTGAGAAATGAGAAATGCATGAGTGATGGACGGTCAGGAATCGAGAGTGGATTTCCGGACGGTTTTTTGGCGTTTTGGGGCTGTTTCCGTCCGAAAATCCACTCTCGTTCAATTTGCGTCCGAATTTCCACGCTCGTGTGTCCGAAAATCCACGCTCGTGCGGCAGATTGGTCGAGGGCCCCATATGGGTATACTCTCGAGGATTCGACTCGATTCGCCCCCGCTGGGGCGTCAAAGGAGACTGCATATGCCCACTACCTCAACCGACCCGCGCGCCGCTGCCGCCGCTCTGCTGGTGCCCGGTACCACCTGCCACGGTTTTGCCGTCGAGCGCTGCGAAACCGTGCCCGAGCTCGATTCGGACGCCTACGTGCTGCGCCACACCGCATCGGGCGCTCGCCTGCTGTACCTAGCATGCGACGACGAGAACAAGGCCTTTGCCATTGGCTTTAAGACGCCGCCGGCCGATTCCACCGGCGTATTCCATATTCTTGAGCACTCGGTGCTGTGCGGGTCGGCTAAGTTCCCCGTCAAGGAGCCGTTTGTCGACCTGATCAAGAGCTCCATGCAGACGTTCCTCAACGCCATGACCTACCCCGACAAGACCATCTACCCCGTTGCCACCACCAACGAGCAGGACCTGTACAACCTGATGGACGTGTACCTGGACGCGGTATTCAACCCGGCCATCTATACCAAGCCCACCATTTTTGAGCAGGAGGGTTGGCACTACGAGCTGGACCTGCCGGAGGGCGCCGAGGGCGAGGGCGACGGCAGCACCGCCAGCCTGCGCGAGGGCACGCTGCGCTATAACGGCGTGGTGTTCAACGAGATGAAGGGCGCGTTGTCCGACCCCATGAGCGTGCTGGACGACGCCGTCAACGCCGCGCTCTATCCCGACACCGCCTATGCGCACGAGAGCGGCGGCGACCCGCGCGCGATTCCCACGCTCACCTACGAGCAGTTCCTGGACACGCACGCGCGCCACTACAACCCCTCCAACTCCTACATCACGCTCTACGGCGACCTGGACGTGGACCGCGCGCTGGCCTTTTTGGACGAGCGCTATCTGTCGCAGCCGAGCGCCGCGAGCCGCCGCATGGACACCGCCGTTGCCGCCGGCGAGGACCCGTCCGCGCTGGAACCCAATCCGCTGGTCGCACAGGCGTCTGTGACCTGCGAGTATAAGCGCGTCGAGATGGCCACCACGCCTGAGAACGCCCTGGTGGGCCTGGGCCTGGTGCTGGGCAGCGCGCTCGACCGCAAGCGCACGATCGCGGCGGACATTCTGTTCGAGGCGCTGCTGGGCTCCAACGAAGCGCCGGTTAAGAAGGCCATTCTGGCCGCTGGCTTGGGCGGCAACGTGGTGAGCTACACCGCGGCCGAGAGCCTGCAGCCCTACGAGCT
>OLPO01000916.1_pt1 | contig 21764 bp, 17 predicted proteins | sample 1672831 | NCBI WGS metagenome assembly OLPO01 (sample SAMEA3136728, study PRJEB25190) | human gut metagenome
TTTCCCTTTGAGTCATTATTTTTTTACTTGTTGCACTTATATTGTAAATTCAAGGAAGAAAAAAATGAAAAAATTATCGTGAATTGATTTAATAATTATCAATTCTTTAACTGTATTATAATATTGAAACCTTAAAATAACCTTAAAAAACAAATTATTTTACCAAGTTTTTTAAAGATTTTTTTACTTCTCTGAATGATTTCGGTTTGCTTTCAAACATTTTTCTGTTTGTTTTCATAAGTTTATATGATGCGGTGCGTGCGGTTGAAACGATATATTCTTCCGAGAATACTGTATCGTTATCCGATTCGGCAAAATCGCCGGAAACCGCAAAATTCTTTATACCTGTCGGAATTATTTCAAGTTTTGAATTGACAGGTGATAGATATGATGTACCGTAACGTCTGTGGCAAGGAATTACGTTTACTACCGTTTCGCGAATATCGTCCCAAACTTCATCAAGGTTAAAGCATGAAACAAGTTCATATAAAATTTCGGCACCGCTGCATTCAGTCATAGTTTTACCGCTTCTGTCACCGTCACAATTAGGTCGCATAGCACAGCCCCACAAAACTGTAATATCTTCGCTTTGGTCTTTAAAATAAGTTGACGGTACCGCACAAACTGTCATTTTCCAATTTGAATCGTCAAGCACGATAATACCGTTGCGACCCAAGGCACCGCAAGTAACTTTGTCGATAAGCTCAGGCAAAAGTTTGTTTGAAAGAGTAATTGTAAATTCCTCAGACATATTACCCTCAAATTCATCAAAGAACAAGTCAGGTGACTTGAATGACGGGTGCTTTTCAGCAAGCTTTTCCCAAAGTTCAAACGGCTTTGAATAAAGTTTCGGAGCAGGTTCGTTGAAACTGCCGAAAGATTCGCAGTCAGCCATTTCATCGGTAGGCATAATACAAATATCGCCGTCATTAAGATAGAAAGTCTTTCTTGTTGCACCGTCCGTAAAGTGAATTGAGTCGGCATTGTCGTTTTCAAAATCAATATCGGTAACAACCGCATTTTCTCTTACGTCAACACCGATTTTCTTCAAATGCTCTTTTAGAGGGTTGACAATTTCTTCGTATCTGTCAAAATCATTCGGAATGATACCCGAAAGCATATTATCCATATTTGCAATACAGTTTACAAATTCATATGCACTTGATTCTTCGGTAAAACCGTATAATGCGGAAATAAGTTTCCAGAACGGTGAAAGGAAGAAATCGCTGTCCATAACGTCAAATATCGACGCAGACTGAATTTGCGAACGTTTTGACTGCATAAGTGCAAGTATTGCGTTTCTGTGTGATTTTGAAATCTTGATTTTTGAACTGTCTATAACGTTCTTGTCTTGATCAATCAAAGTCACACTTCGCGGATAAATATTTGCACGATAAATATTAAGTATTTCATCGCATACCGTCAAATCGGGAATATCCAAAGAATCAACATCGCTGATAAGGTCAAAGAAATTCATACTGTCTTTGATGCTTATAGTTTTTCCGCGATGGCAGATAAAGCCTGTTTCGTTGTTGCCGCAGTCGCGAGTACCGTTTGTAAATATATGAATATTCTCCGGAGTGAAACCGCAGTCACGCACAAGATAAAGTGCTGACGCAAATGCAGAAAGTCCTCCGCCTGTGATATATGCCTGCTTTTTCGTAAGAGTTTTTGTGTGTTCTGCAAGCATTGTTTTGTGTTTTTTGTGCTTTGAAATAACAATCGCAGTAGTGGCGGCAGCCGCTGTTACAGCCGCACCGATTGCAATAAGTTTTGTAAGATCGCTTTTTTTCATAATAACACGCTCCTAAAAATCGTTCAATCAATTCTATTTACTTATTATATCACAAAAAACAAATTTTGTACAGTAAATATTACCCTACAAAAAGTGAACATACTGTAAACATTTTGATTGAAAAAAATGTCGGATTATGATATAATAATCTACACTATCGTTAAAGGAGAATATATTATGAAGAGGATCGGAAAAAAAGGTAGGTTTGTACTGCTGCTTGTTCTTCAAATTCTGGTTGTTTTAACAATGGTTGCGGAAATATTCAACAGAAATTTCTACAATGTATTTCTGTGTCTGCTAACTTTGGTTTTATTTAACATTCCGAGATTTGTAGACTTAAAATTGAACATAAAATTACCGACAATGCTTGAAGTTGTAATTTTATTATTCATATTCGCGGCGGAAATACTCGGTGAGATACAAAGTTTTTATACGATTTTTCCGTATTGGGACACTATACTCCATACAATTAACGGATTTATAATGGCGGCGATAGGCTTTGCACTTATTGATATTTTAAATCAAGACCCGAGATTTCATATTAATATGTCACCGTTTTTTGTAGCGTTCGTGGCATTTTGTTTTTCTATGACGGTCGGAGTTGTTTGGGAGTTCTTTGAGTTTGGTATGGACCAAATTTTCGGAATGGATATGCAGAAAGATTTTATCGTGAATGCAATACATTCCGCAACGCTTAATCCGAACGGACTTAACGGCACGGTCAGCTTAAACGGCATAACAAGTACGATTGTGAACTATAACGGAGGACAGTACGTTATAGAGGGAGGGTATCTTGATGTCGGAATAATCGATACAATGAAAGACCTTATGGTAAACTGTATCGGTGCGGTTGTATTTTCGATTATCGGAATACTTTACATAAAGCACAGAGGTAAAGGAAAGATTGCGAAAAGTTTTATTCCGCTTATGAAAACAACAGAGGAAATTGAAGAAACACAAAAAATGATTGAAGAATTTAAGAGTAAGAAAAGGAGAAATAAGAATGAGAAAGTTAAGCTTAATGTTGGCGTCAATAATGACGGTGACAATGGCATTGGTTCCGACAGTACAGGCGAGTGATATTACGGTAAAGGTAAACGGTGAGGAAATTCATCCCGAAATGGCACCTGTAATTGTTGAAGAAAGAACACTTGTACCTCTTAGAGCTGTTTCGGAGGCACTTGGCTGTGACGTGTCGTGGGACGCAGATACAAAGGGTATAACACTTTGTGACGGAAGTAATCTGTATTTTACTTGGATTGACAAAGACCACGCATTTAAAACCTCGGCAACTGCGCTTGAAGATACAACTGTAATGGATGTGCCGCCGACTATAATGAACGATTATACAATGGTACCGCTAAGAGCAATATCGGAAATGTTCGGCGCAACGGTTAATTGGGACGGCGGTACATCAACCGTTACAATCGACTACACGAAGAAAAATGTAGAAGAAGGACTTGCAAAGAAATTTGAAACATACGAAAAGGTTTTAAATCAAAAATATGACGCATATAAAAATTATGCGGATGATACGGGAAATATCGTAAGAGCTGAAATTCAACTTGAGGACGGCGGTAATATTGAGCTTGAACTTTATCCGGATATTGCACCGAAAACGGTTGCAAATTTTGTTAAACTTGCAAATGAAAATTTTTATGACGGGCTTGTGTTCCACAGAGTTATAAAAGACTTTATGATTCAGGGCGGCGGCTATGATACCGATATGACACAGCACGAAACGGATACAATAACAGGTGAATTTATCCAAAACGGATACTTTAATATGATACCTCACGAAAGAGGTGTTATATCAATGGCAAGAACGGCGATAAGTATGGACAGTGCGTCGAGTCAGTTCTTTATTATGCACCAAGACAGTCCGTCGCTTAACGGTCAGTATGCGTCATTCGGTAAGGTAACATCGGGTATGGAATATGTGGATAAAATCGCGGAAACCGAAACTCATTCACTAACTGATATGGGTATGGACGATGTACCTGTTCAAAATCAAATCATCAAGACAATAGTTATCAAATAGCTTTTGGCATATATTGTTCGTTGAATTAAATCACTCCCGTATGATATAGTATCATACAGAAGGGAGTGATTTTTGTTTTGCGTAAAAAAGATAAAATCGGAATAATTGAAAAACTCGGGCAGAAAATACCTGACCCTGTTATAATTTTTATATTGCTTTATATATTGGTACTTGTTGTAACGGGGATATTCGGAGGAAATACATTCTCTATGACTTCGGCTGACGGTACAAGTGTGAGTTATGAGATTAAAAATATGTTCACTGCCGAAAATATAAGGTGGATATTCTCAAATGCGATACTTGATAATTGGCTCGGATATGCCGGAGGTATAGTAGGTACTATCTTAATAGTAATGTTTGGTATAGGCATAGCGGAAGAATCGGGACTTTTGTCGGCACTTATAAGACGTATGGGTACAAATATATCGGATAAGCTACTGCCGTTTGTGCTTGTATTTCTCGGAATAATGAGTAATATTGCGACAGATGCGGGATATTTGATTTTGATACCGCTTGCCGGACTTTTATATGTCGGTATAGGAAAAAATCCGCTTATAGGTATGGCGGCGGCGTTTGCAGGCGTAAGTGCAGGATTCAGTGCGAATTTGATACCGGCAACGGTTGTTGACGTTATAATCGGTACAAATGCGGAGGCTTTTGCAAGCAGTCAGAATATACCGTTCGTTTCGTATCTCGGAAAAGCGATAAATCCTGTGACAATGCACTATTATTTTATGCTTGCGTCAACTGTAATGCTTGTAATAATAGGCGGATTTGTTACAATAAAGTTTGTAAAACCTAAATTTGAAAAACAGAAATATATAATTCCGTCAGATATAAATGTAAGTGAATTTGCTGTTTCGGATAAAGAAAAAAGAGCACTTTGGTGGTCGGTTGCAGGACTTTTGACAGCACTTGTAATAGCGGCATTGCTTGGTTTCGGACCGCTTTCGTCATACGTTGACGAAACAGGTAAAACCGTAACACCGTTTCTTGATAACATCATATTGATAATTACATTCATATTCTTTGTCCCGGGAATGTTTTACGGATATGCCGTGGGTAAGTTCAGAAAACTTAGTGATATGGTCGGAGCTATGTCTAAGCAAATCGGCACAATGGGATATGCGATTGTTTTGACGTTCTTCAGCTATAACTTCCTGTCACTTTTGACTTATACAAATTTGGGAACGTATATAACGTATATCGGAGCAATGGGCTTGCAGGCGGTCGGTGCGTCAAATTCACCGATATTGCTTATAATCGGCTTTATATTGATAACAGGATTTATTAATCTGTTTGTCGGCGGATTGAGTTCAAAATGGATGTTGCTCGGACCGATTTTTGTGCCGATGCTATATCGTGTAAACAGCTCAATGACGCCTGATGTTGTCGCGGCGGCATACAGAATTGCCGATTCGTCAACGAATATCATAACACCGCTTATGACGTATGCGGGAGTGGTGCTTATGTATATGCGAAAGTATAAACCGGAATTTACGGCAGGTAACTTAATATCAATGATGATTCCGTATTCGGTTATATTTATGGTATCGTGGACATTGCTGTTAATGGCATTTATTCTGTTCAAAATTCCGTTGGGATTTTAAAAATAAAAAGCGCGAATCTGTTTAGATTTGCGCTTTTTTGATTTGAGAAGGTTATGTTTGAATAAATGAATAAAAAATAACATAATATATAGGAAGGTTTGGAATTAAGACAATTAAACAAAAAGTGAAAATATACTCATTGTTCTTTGTGCAAAGTGCAACAAAGAAAAGGATAAATTTGTGTATAAGTGAGAAAATAAAAGAATAAACGACAAATAACGATAAAATTGTTTAAAAATATACGTTTGTCGGAAAACTAAGGGTTGAAAATAATAAGTATTATGGTAAAATAGATATAGTATTAAAAAGAGAAAGAGGGGAAATATGTGTCAAAGACTTTACTTGTCGAAATAAGAAATATTGCAATAGGTGTAATCATACTCGGAGCGGTGCAAGTACTTGTTACTTTGCCGACAAAGTTTTTCGGTTTATCTGCAATATTCGGAACACTTCTCGGATGTGCGGTGGCAATTTTAAACTTTGCACTTATGGGAATTATCCTTGAAAGATGTGTGTCAAAGCAAAAAGGTGCGTCCGGACTTATGGGAGTCTGTTATATAGGTAGGCTGGCACTTATTGCACTTGCGGTAATTTGGGCAACAAAGGTTGATTATCTAAACTATGTATGCGTTATAATTCCGCTTATATTCCCGCAGATTTCTATATTCATACTAAATCTTACGAGAAAAAAGGAAAGGGAAGTGTCAGAAGATGAACGGACCTAAGGTTTTATTTGAGATACCGCTTTTCGGTGGAATTAAAGTAACCGAAAGTATAGTCAATATGTGGATTATAATGGCGGCACTTGTGATAGCGTCTGTATGGCTGACACACGGTATGCGAGTAAGAAATCCGTCAAAAAAACAACTTGTGGCAGAAAAACTCATTACAATGCTTTACAATCTTGTAAAGGATACAATGGGTGAAAAATATATGTCGTTCGCACCGTATATAGGAACGCTTTTTATATTTTCGATAGTCGGAAGTTTATCGTCGCTTACAGGTTTAAGACCGATAACGGCTGATTTAAGCGTTATACTTTCGTGGTCGATAGTGACGTTCCTTATGATACAAGTGACGAACATCAAAAATCACGGTGTTCTCGGTTGGCTTAAATCGTTTACCGAACCTGTACCGGTTATAACACCGCTTAACCTTATAAGTGAAATCGCAAACCCTGTTTCAATGACGTTCCGTCATTTCGGTAATATTGCCGCAGGTCTTGTTATAACATCACTTGTATACGGCGGTTTGGCGAGTCTTAGCAGTGTTATACTTTCGTGGATACCAAATGATTTCTTTGCAACAATACCGATTTTACAAGTCGGTATTCCGGCAATACTTTCGGTTTACTTTGACCTGTTCACAAGCTTTTTGCAGGCATATATAATCTGTATGCTTACAATGGTGTTTGTTCAAGGTGCAGGCGACTAAAAACGAGCCTGTCGACATTCTGTCGACAGCTCCAAAAATCACATCTTGCGATGTAATTTTTGAGTATTTTAAAGAAAAAATCATAAAGTTCCTCCAAAGTCGAAACTTTAGATTTTAAGCCATTTCTGCCGCACAGGTCGTCAGAAATGATTATAGCTTGAGGTTGCACCTCAAACTCCCAAAAATAAAGTAGACAAAACCATAAGGTTTTGTCTTTGATAAATATAAAAACAAAGGAGATTTTTAAAATGGAAAGAGCAATTATATTAGCGGCGTCGGCAATAGGTGCGGGACTTGCAATGATAGCAGGTGTCGGACCGGGTATAGGACAAGGTTTTGCGGCAGGTAAGGCGGCAGAGGCAGTCGGCAGACAGCCTGAGGCAAAGGGCGCAATTACTTCAACAATGTTGTTTGGTTGTGCGGTTGCGGAATCAACAGGTATTTACGGTCTTGTTGTCGCATTGATTTTATTGTTTGCAAATCCGCTTATAGGACTTCTTTAATCAAACAGCGAAAGGATGAGAGCAAATGAATGAATATTTGCCTTTTGTATCCATAGACACATGGACAATGATTTTTACGTGGGCAAACCTGCTCATATTGTTTCTGCTTTTAAAGAAGTTTTTGTTTAAACCTGTAACGAAGATACTTGATGAACGCGCAGAAGAAATCGAAAATTCGTATAAACAGGCAGAGGAAACCAACGATAAGGCACTAAGCCTTAAAAGTGAATACGAAGAAAAACTTTTGTCTGCAAAAAATGAGGCTGACGGTATAATAAAATCGGCGGTTGAAACAGCGGACAGACGCTCTGAATCTATTGTAAATGAGGCAAATGAAAAAGTTCGGTATATAATGGAAAAGAGTCAAAAGCAGATTGAACAAGATAAGCAGAACGCAGTCACTGACGCAAAGAGAGAGATTGCGTCTATGGCTGTCGATGCGGCAGAAAAAATTATAGGCAAAAAATTAACTGACAGTGATGATGAAGAACTAATTTCTGATATTATTGATAGAATGTAGGTGATTTATATGTCTGCACCACAGACTTACGGTGCCTCGCTTTACGACCTTGCAAAAGATGAGGGGATGTCAAGAGAGATTTTGGTTGATCTTGAGGGGATTGTTTCGTTATTTAACGAACACCCTGCATATGTTAAAATACTTGATGCACCTCAAATCGAACGTGATGACCTTATGGAGATACTCAACGAAGATTTCTTGGGCAAGGTGAACAGATATGTTTTGAATTTCTTAAAGTTACTTTCGGAAAAGCATAGTGTACATCACATCGGGGAATGTTTTAAAACATATGAAAAGCTGTATAATGAGGACAATAGTATAAAAATTGTTAATGTTACAACAGCAAAGCCTATCGGCAAGCATTTGGAAGAAAAACTATTGCAGAAACTTGAAAAGAAAACAGGCGGAAAAGTATTTTTGAAAATGCACGTTGATAAAAAATGTATAGGCGGAATTATAATCGAAACAGATGGTATACGGATTGATTCAAGTATAAAATCAGGACTTGAAGATTTAAAAAAAGCTTTGATATAGCATAGGAGTAGAAGATGCAGGATTTAAGCAAAGTTATAAAGGACAGAATTAAAAATTACGATAATATAATACGCGAAACAGAAACGGGTTATGTTATAGAAGTCGGTGACGGAATTGCACGTATACACGGACTTGATGCGTGTATGGCCGGTGAGCTTATCGAGCTTGACGGCGGAGTTATGTCTATGGCGCTGAACCTTGAAGAAGATAACGTCAGCGTTGTTATTCTCGGTGATGGTACGGGAATAAAAGAGGGCAGTATCGCGAAACGTACCGGACGTGTTGCAGACGTTCCCGTTGGTGATGCACTTTTGGGTCGTGTTGTTGACGCTCTCGGAAACCCTATTGACGGCAAGGGTGCGATAAACACAACCGAAACACGACCTGTCGAGTCTCCGGCATCGGGAATTATCGAACGTAAGTCTGTAAGCGTGCCTTTGCAGACAGGTATAAAGGCGATTGACTCTATGATACCTATTGGCAGAGGTCAGAGAGAACTTATAATCGGTGACAGACAAACAGGTAAAACGGCGATTGCGGTTGATACCATTATAAACCAAAAAGATACGGACGTACTTTGTATTTATGTTGCGATAGGTCAAAAGCGTTCAACGGTTGCGTCAATCGTTGATACGCTTGAAAAGGCCGGTGCGATGGATTATACGATTGTCGTTTCCGCAACGGCGTCTGAAATGCCGGCACTTCAATATATTGCACCGTATGCAGGTTGTGCAATGGGCGAATATTTTATGTATAAAGGCAAGGACGTTTTGATTGTGTATGACGATTTGTCAAAACACGCAGTCGCATACAGAGCGTTGTCGCTGCTTTTAAGACGTTCACCGGGACGTGAGGCGTATCCGGGCGATGTATTCTATTTACATTCAAGATTGCTTGAAAGAGCGGCGAGATTGTCGGAGGATTTGGGCGGCGGTTCGCTTACGGCATTGCCGATTATAGAAACACAGGCAGGTGACGTTTCGGCATATATACCGACAAACGTAATTTCAATTACGGACGGACAGATATTCCTTGAAACGGAATTATTCCATTCGGGCATTATGCCGGCGGTCAATCCCGGTATAAGCGTGTCGCGTGTAGGCGGTAACGCACAGATAAAGGCAATGAAAAAAGTTGCCGGAAGTCTGAAACTTTCGTATTCACAGTACAGAGAACTTCAAGCATTCGCACAGTTCGGCTCGGACCTTGACAAAGACACAAAAATGCGTCTTGCAAAGGGTGAGAGAATAGTTGAAGTGCTGAAGCAAGGAAGAAACACGCCGATAAGAGTATCATTGCAAGTGGTAATTATTTATGCGGTTATAAACGATTTGCTTGAAGATATACCTGTTGAAAGAATACAGGAATTTGAAACATCATTATTTGAGTATATTGAAAATAATGCACATGATATAATAGATACGATTGAAAACACAGGTGAAATGAATAAAGAATGTGAAGAAAAAATCCGTTCATCTGTTGAAGATTGTAAGAAACGTTTTGTAAAGTAGGGGGGATGCTCTGATGTCTGCTTCATCAATGAAGACAATAAAAAACAGAATAAAGAGTATAAGCTCAACTATGCAGATAACAAAAGCTATGGAGCTTGTTGCCGCGTCCAAAATGCGTAAAGCGTCCGAGGGTATTGAACGTTCAAAGCCGTATTTTAATATACTTCACGAAACGCTTGAAGATATTGCAAAGGATAATAAGGATTTCAGCTCTGTATTTACGCGTGAGAGAGAGGGAAAAACGTGTCATATTGTTATAGCCGGTGACAGAGGTCTTGCGGGCGGATATAACAACAATTTGTTTAAATCTCTTGACATAAAAGACGGAGATATAATTTTTCCGATAGGTAAAAAGGTTGTGGAGCATTTCGGTGAAGATAATGTGTATACCGACACATATGCCAAAGCAGGCGATATAAAAATCTCCGATTGTCACGCAATAGGAAGCTTATTGGCAAAGGCGTATGAAAAGGGCGAATTTACGCGCCTTATTCTTTCGTATACAAGCTTTGTCAATATGCTTACGCAAGAGCCTAAGACGGAAAATGTTCTGCCGATAAGAGTTGAGCATACAAAAGAGGGTATGCGTAATATGAATTACAGCCTTATTGTGTATGAGCCTGACGCAGAGGAAACTTTTGCACAGATAATACCTTATTATATTTCCGGAATGGTGTACGGTGCTGTGTCGGAATCGGTTGCGTCGGAATTATCGGCACGAAGAAATGCGATGGAATCCGCAACGGACAATGCGTCGGAAATGATTGAAAATCTGAGCCTTGAATATAACAGAGCAAGACAGGCGTCAATCACGCAGGAATTAACAGAGATAATATCAGGTGCGAATAATATATAAAAAGGATTTGAAAATATGAATAACGTTGGAAAAATAGTTCAAATAATAGGTCCTGTCCTTGATATAAGGTTTGAGGACGGTGAATTGCCTAATATTTTAAATGCCATTGAAATTGACAATAAAGGTCAAAGGCTTGTTGCGGAAGTTGCACAGCATATAGGTGACAATGTTGTCAGATGTATTTCGATGGGTTCGACGGACGGACTTGTCAGAGGTATGGACGCCGTTGACACAGGTGAGGGAATTAAAGTGCCTGTCGGTGAAGAAACACTCGGAAGAATTTTTAACGTTTTGGGTGATGCGGTTGATAATATGCCAAATCCCGAAACGAAAGAAAAATGGTGTATACATCGTGAGCCGCCGACATACGAAGAACAAAATCCGACAACGGAAATACTTGAAACGGGTATTAAGGTTGTCGACCTTATTGCGCCGTATGCAAAAGGCGGTAAAATAGGTCTTTTCGGCGGTGCCGGTGTCGGCAAGACTGTTCTTATAATGGAGCTTATAAATAATATTGCTAAAGAACACGGCGGTATCAGTGTTTTCGCCGGTGTCGGCGAGAGAACGAGAGAGGGTAACGACCTTTATAATGAAATGAAAGAGTCGGGCGTTATCAATAAGACTGCGCTTGTTTACGGTCAGATGAACGAGCCGCCGGGTGCAAGAATGAGAGTTGCGCTTTCGGGACTTACAATGGCTGAATATTTCAGAGATAAGCAACATCAGGACGTGCTTTTGTTTATTGATAATATTTTCAGATTTACACAAGCCGGTTCGGAGGTTTCGGCACTTATCGGACGTATTCCGTCGGCAGTTGGTTATCAGCCTACACTTTCTACTGAAATGGGTGCTTTACAGGAGAGAATTACATCTACAAAGAACGGTTCTATAACTTCGATACAAGCTGTCTATGTGCCTGCGGACGACCTTACAGACCCTGCTCCCGCAACGACATTTGCTCACCTTGACGCAACAACTGTTTTGTCAAGACAGATTTCTTCGTTGGGTATTTATCCGGCGGTTGACCCGCTTGAATCAACGTCAAGAATTTTGACACCAGAAGTTGTGGGTAAGGAGCATTACGAAACAGCCAGAGCGGTACAGCGTATAATTCAAAGATATACCGAATTGCAGGATATTATTGCGATTATGGGTATGGACGAGCTTTCGGAAGAGGACAAGAATACCGTAAACAGAGCGAGAAAGGTTCAGAGATTTTTGTCACAGCCGTTCTCTGTTGCGGAACAGTTTACAGGTATGCAAGGTAAATACGTTCCGATTAAAGAAACAATTCGCGGTTTTAAGGAAATTATCGAGGGTAAATGTGATGATATTCCCGAATCGTGTTTCCTTTTCGCGGGCGGTATTGACGAAGTTCGTGAAAAAGCAAAGAAAATGGGTGAATGATTATGAATACATTTCATTTGCAGATAGTAACGCCCGACGGACTTATGTTTGACGGTGATGCGGAAAAATTACTTGTTCGTACAACGGAGGGTGACGTCGGTATTATGAGCGGTCACTGCGATTATGTAACGCCTGTCGATACGGGCATGGCAAAAGTTACAACAAACGGCGATGTAAGAACGGCGGCGTGTTCGGGCGGACTTTTGAATGTGAAAAAAGGAACGGTCAGACTTGTTGCAAGTACGTTTGAATGGTCCGAAGATATCGACGTTGAACGTGCGTTGAGGGCAAAAGAGGCTGCGGAAAAGAAAATTAAAGAAGCTTCCGACTACGAAGAAAGAGCCGCTGAAATAAAATTAAAAAGAGCACTTACGAGAATACGTGTAGGTGAAGAGGGACACTAAAAATTTAGTGTCCCTCTTTGATTTGCAAAATTAAAAATTTGTCAATCATATTGACAAAAATCAGACACTCGGATATACTAAAATATGAATAGGAGGACAAGGTATGCAGATTGAAAAATACTACAATGATTTAAACACATTGCATATTAATACAGAAGAAAACAGAGCGTATTATATGCCGTGTTCGGATATAGAAAATGCAAGAAAGGGAACGAATGACAGAAAGCAGGTTTTAAACGGTGAGTGGGACTTTATGTATTACACTTGTGTTGATGATGTTCCTGATGATTTTAAGGACGGAAATACAGACGGCTTTGATAAAATTCCTGTACCGTCATGTTGGCAAACTCAAGGTTATGACCGCCATCAATACACAAATACAAGATATCCGTTTCCGTATAATCCGCCGTATGTTCCGTATGACAATCCGTGCGGTGCGTATGTAACTCATTTTGAATCGGATAATGATTATAGGAAGTATTTGAATTTTGAGGGTGTGGATTCTTGTTTTTATGTGTGGGTGAACGGCGAATTTGTCGGTTACAGTCAAGTATCACATTCAACATCTGAATTTGATATTACAGATAAGGTTAAAAACGGCGATAATACACTTTGCGTGTTGGTTTTTAAATGGTGTGACGGAAGTTATCTTGAGGATCAGGATAAGTTCAGAATGAGCGGTATTTTCAGAGATGTGTACATTTTAAATCGTCCGCAGAATCATATCCGCGACTATAAAATCGAAACAGATATTCAAGGAAAAATTAATATTGAAATAGATTCGGACACTGATGTGAGCTTTGTTCTTGAAAATGAAAAAGGCGAGATATACAGTGGGGACAGTAAAACTATAACGGTTGAAAAACCGATACTTTGGAATGCGGAATATCCGTATTTATATACATTGTATCTTGTAACGGAAGATGAGGTTATACGCGAAAAAATCGGTTTCAGAGAAATAAAAATTGATGACGGAATTGTTTTCTTAAACAATAAGCCGATAAAAATGAAGGGCGTAAACCGTCATGACAGTGACTCTGTAACAGGATATACCATAAGCCGCGAGCAAGCCGAAAAAGATTTAAAGCTTATGAAACAGCACAATATCAATGCACTTCGTACAAGTCACTATCCGAATGCTCCGTGGCTTATGAAGTTGTGCGACGAATACGGCTTTTACGTTATTGCGGAATCGGATATTGAAATTCACGGAACAGCATCATTTTTCGGCGGTTCACAAGCCGTTACATTTGGATTGCTTGCACAAAATCCTGATTGGGAAAATGCAATTTTGGACAGAGTTCAGAGAAATGTTATACGCGATAAAAACAGAACAAGCGTGTGTATTTGGTCGCTCGGCAATGAGGGCGGTTACGGCGTGAATTTTGAGAAAGCGGGCAGATGGGTTAAGGAATATGACTCCACAAGATTGACGCATTACGAAAGCAGTATGTGGCAGATGGAGGGACACATAAACGATACCTCAATGCTTGATGTTGAAAGTACCATGTATGCGGATTATAAGTGGATAGACAAGTATTTTGAAAATCCGGGTGAAGTGGTTTGGCACAGAGTCAGTCTTGGAAAAGGCAGTGAATACGGCGGTGCGGGCGAATGGATAAATCTTTCGGAGAGTAAACTCGGCAAGAAAGAAAAGGAACAAATGGCGGTTGTAAAACCGTATATGCAGTGCGAATTTATACACGCAATGGGTAACGGCCCCGGCGGTATAAAGGAATATATAGATCGCCTATACAGATATGACGGATTTTTCGGTGCATTCGCATGGGAATGGTGCGACCATGCCATTGATATGGGGGACAGTAAATATTTTTACGGCGGTGATTTCGGTGAATATCCGAATGACGGTAATTTCTGCGTTGACGGACTTGTTTACCCCGACAGACGACCTCATACGGGACTTTTGGAATACAAGCAAGCTATTAAACCGTTTGCGATAAAATCATACAGCAATATTATAGTTGTGGAAAATCGTTACGATTTTGCGGAGCTTGACGATAAACTTTATTTTGAAGTCAACGGTGAAAGAATGGAATTTGATGTTCCGCCGAGAGGAAAAAAGAGCTTTCCGCGTCCGAACGGTGATGTCGTAATGGTTAAGGCATATCAAAAGAGCGACACGCTTTGGGCGAAAAAAGGATATGAAGTAGGCTTTGAACAACTTATTGTAAATGACACTGTGCCGAAACTTGAACCTGTCAGTGCAGACGGAAGTTTTGAAGTATCGGAGCAAGGCAGAAACATTACGATAAAAGGTAATAATTTTGAATATATCTTCGATAAATCAACAGGTAATTTCAAAAAACTTTCCGATACGGTTACAAGACCTGTTGAATGGAATGTGTGGAGAGCACCGACTGACAACGACAGAAATATTATGCGTGATTGGATAAATGCCGATTATCATAGAGAACAAAGCTACGTCTACGATTGTACTTATGATGTGACTGATACAGTTACGATAAAGTGCCATAATGCGCTTATTCCCGTTGTGCAGCGCAAGCATATGGATATTGAAACCGTATGGACGATTTATGCAAACGGTATTATTGATATGCAGTCGAGCGTTAAAGTGGGCGAAAATCTGCCTGTAATTCCGCGATTTGGTTTGAGATTTTTCACTAAAGGCGAGAACGTCAAGTATTACGGCTACGGTCCGTATGAAAGTTACAGTGATAAGCACCTTTGCACATATCTTGATGAATTTAACACAACTGTTTCGGATATGTATGAACCATATATAAAACCACAGGAAAACGGAAGTCATTTCGGTACAAGATATGTTGAAACGGAAAATATCAGAGTAAGCTCGGATACTCCGTTTTCATTCAGTGCGTTGCATTACACGCAAGAGGAATTGACCGAAAAGAAACATAATTTTGAACTTGAAAAATGCGACGATACTGTTTTGTGTATTGATTATAAACAAAACGGTATAGGTCAAAACAGCTGTGGACCGCTTACACAAGAAGAATATCGCTTTGATGAAAGTGAATTTGAATTTAAAATAAGAATTGAAATTAAATAGGGACACAAAAAAGGATAGCGGCAATATGTCGCTATCCTTTATTTTATCTTACCATTTCATCTTGATGACCTGTAGCTTTGTGTGATTTAATAACGCTTTCGATTTCTTCAATACTGCTTGCTGACATATCGCCTGCAACAGTGTTTTTAACAGCTGAAAGTGCGTTACCGATTTCGATTGCTCTTTCAGGAGTACCGTACTTGATAAGTCCGTAAAGCACACCTGCAAGATACGCGTCACCCGAGCCTATGCGGTCGATAACTTCGATATTATTGTAAGGTTCTTCTTCATAGAAATTACCGTTCATATATATTTTTGAGTTGAAATTATGGTGCGTAGGGCTTACAGCCTCACGTCTTGTTGTTGCAATAAGTGTGCAACCGTAAGTGTCGGCATAGCCTTTCATTATTTCTTCCAAAGTACCTGTTCTCTGCAACATTCTTCTTGATGTTTCTTCCGAAACGAAAAGAAAATCTACATATGGGAATATCGCCTCAACAGTCTTTTTAGCCTCTTCTTCAGACCACAAACTTGCACGGTAGTTTACGTCAAATGAAATATATGCACCTGCCTCGTGGAATTTATGTATCATTTCAATAGCCGTTTCCTTTAGTGATGGGTCAAGTGCAAGCGTAATGCTTGAAATGTGAAAAATCTTAGTTTTTGCGTATATATCCTTCGGAAGTTCGTCAAGAGAAAGTGAACAAAAACTTGAATTTGCTCTGTCATAAATTACCGATGATTTTCGCGGATAAGCACCGCTTTCATAGTAATAAACGCCCAATCTTTTTTGAGGTGAGTGGTCGTATATGATATAGTCATCGGACACGTTTCCGTAACGAATTTTATTTCTTATAAAATGTCCCATCTTGTTTTCGGGCAATTTTGTAACTATCGCCGAACGAATACCGAGCATTGCCGCACCCGATACAACGTTAAGTTCACTTCCGCCCGCATTTTTTTCAAAGGTTTCGCTTTGAGAAATCTTTTCTTTGTTTGGAGGTGAAAGTCTTAGCATAACTTCGCCTAAACCGATAAGGTCAAAATCAGTGTTTTCTTTAAATTCCATAGTAAAATCCTCCATTATAATGAATAATTTTATTATACAATACAACAGCGCATTTAGTCAATAATTGTTATTATTTTGACATAGACAAATTTGTTGTAAAGTGCAGGCCGTTATGATATAATCATATTCAGAGGTGTTAAAAAATGAAAACCAACTGTGAATTTTGTATGAATTACTATTATGACGATGAATATGAATGTTATTGCTGTGCGATAAATTTGGACGAGGACGAAATGTACAGATTTACGATGGGCAATAACGATAACTGCCATTATTTCAGAATGGGCGACGACTATACGATTGTAAGGAAGCAAAACTGATGGACAGAACAATACTTCATTGCGACTGTAATGCGTTTTATGCGTCGGTGGAATGTGTATTAAATCCGGAACTGAAAAAAGTGCCTATGGCGGTCGGCGGTGACGAGGAAAGCAGGCACGGTATTATTTTGGCAAAGAATGAGCTTGCAAAAAAGTACAACATACAAACTGCCGAAACAATTTGGCAGGCAAAGAAAAAGTGTCCCGATTTAGTCATAGTCAGACCGCACCATGATTTGTATTACAAGTATTCAAAGCAGGTTATGGATATTTATAAACGGTACACCGATTATGTCGAGTCATTCGGACCTGACGAGGCTTGGCTTGATGTTACGGGGAGTAAAAGACTGTTCGGTGACGGTGTGAAGATTGCGAACGAGCTTAGAAGAATTGTAAGAGAGGAAACAGGACTTACAATTTCAGTCGGAGTGTCATTTTGCAAGGTGTTTGCAAAGCTTGGCAGTGACTATAAAAAACCGGATGCAACTACTGTATTTTCAAAATCAAATTGGAAACAGTTTATATATCCGCTGTCGGTAAGAGATTTGCTTTTTGTCGGCAAAAAGACAGGTGATGAGCTTGAAAGATTGGGTGTTAAAACTATCGGTCAGCTTGCAAAATATGACGAACATATCCTTGTCAGGCATTTCGGTAAAGCGGGGAATATGCTGTACAGATACGCAAACGGACTTGACAGTGAGCCGGTTAAATCAATATATGAAAAAGAGAAAGTTAAATCGGTCGGCAACGGTATGACGTTCAGACAGGACCTTGTCGGTGAAGAAGATGTACGGAGCGGTATATATGCACTTTCGGACAGTGTTGCGGCACGCTTACGCCGAAAAAATATGAAATGCACGACAGTGCAAATATTGATAAAAGATCCGCAATTTAAGAGTATAAGCCGTCAGAAAAAACTCGAAAAGCCTACATATGTTTCAAGAGATATACGCAATGCGGCGATGGAGCTTGTAAAAAAATCTTGGAATTTAAAATTGCCGATACGAATGATGTCTGTAACGGGAACAAACCTTGTCGGTGAGAATGACGTATACGAACAGATGAGTTTGATTGAGGACAATACGGAAAATACGAAAAAAGTCGAGCAGTTTGAAAAAACGGTTGATAATTTGAAAAATCGTTTCGGAAATGTGGTTTCGCTTGGCGGAAGTATAAAAAAATATGAGGGCAGTATAAGGAAAAGACCGTAAAAGTCATAAAATCGGAATTTAATTCATATCTTGATAGGGGAGATATGAATATGTATAAAAGAAATCGTGCGAGCGGTAATTCCAGTGAGAAAATCGCTTGCGGTAAGATAATGCGTGTAAATTAAGAGGAACAGATTTTAAATCTGCTCCTTTTTTAGTAAGTGTATTATTCGATAAACCGGAATTTGTTTTATAGAGGTCTTTGCAAATACACCATATCTACAAGGTGTACACCACACTCATATATCGGGTGATCATAATAATCCGTAAAGAAATTTGGCACGATATGCGAGCGTACAAAGCCACATTTTTCATAAAATGGTATCGTCAACGGGCTGTCGCCGGTTCCCACTTGCAGTATCGAAAACTGTCCGTGGTATTTTTCAACAAGAAATTCAATCAATGCTTTGGCATAACCTTTTCGCTGAAATGTGGGAACTGTAGCGATATTCTTAATTTCAAGTATTCCAGTCCCTTCGTCCGTTACGACACACTCGCATTTCACTCCGTCATCATCAAGAACATACATTTTACCTTTATAGAGATAACGGTCAACCATATCTTCCTGCTCATCCGCCAATAGGAGCAAATCAAGATATTGTTTTTTGTTTTCTGTAACTTCTACAACTCTCATCAATCACACCTGCAAATTCCGATTTATCTAAGTTATTTTAAATCCTTAAACATTTTTATATGCGGACAAAATTCTTCTTTATATATTTCGCCGATTTCGGTGTAGCCGAGTTTTTTATAAAAATCTTTTGCCTGTATTTGAGCGGAAAGCTCGATATGATTTGCACCCAATTCAAGTGCTTTTTCTTCAAGTATGGCAATAACTTCACTGCCGAGCGACTGACCTCTGTATTCTTTCATAACGGCGATACGGCCGATTTTCATGCAACCGTCGAAAAACAGTCGTCCCGTTGCACATGGATTATCGTTTTCATCGTACAAAACAAGGTGCAAAGCGGTTTCGTCAATGTCGTCAAATTCGTATTCAAAACCCTGCTCCTCCACGAAAACGGACTGCCTTATCACTCTTGCATCCGGACTGTTAGTGAGTCCTTTTGATAGTGTATATTTCATAAATTCACCCCTAACATTCCAATTATATCATACATATTGCATAAAAACAAGTGAAATTTTAAAAATCAGAAAAATATTCAAAAAAAATTTAAAATGCTGTAATTAAGTATTGCAAAAACAATAAAAAGTGATATAATATAAACGTAAGCTATACAGTGGGGAGGCGAAGAAGATGTCAGAGGGGACAGTGGAAGAACTTCAAGAAAGAGTTCATCAACTGGAAGAAAATTTACGAAAAGTAAAGAGTCTTGATGAACTTACCGGACTTTACAACAGGAATACATATTATGACCGTGTCAGGTGCAGATTTGAAAATGAACCGGACAAAGAATATGTTATTGTTTGCTTTGATGTCGAGAAATTCAAATTTGTCAATGACAGATTCGGTTTTGTCGAAGGTGACAGACTTCTTAGCTATATAGGCAAGAAATTGCAAGAAAGAGCCGCAAAATACGATCTTGTAGCCGCAAGGCTTTCGGGTGATGTATTTTCTTTTATGGACTTTGAAGAAAATATTCAGCCGGACGCATTGGGTGCGGAAATTCAAAGTTGGGTAAAGGATTATCCGATTGATTTTGAAATAAGAATGACTGTGGGAATTTACCACGTTAAAACAAAAAATATCCCCGTAAGGCTTATGTGCGACAGAGCAAGTTTTGCGTGTGAGTCGATAAAAAACAATTATCTTGTTAATGTTGCGGAATATAATGACAGTGTGAAAAACTATGTTTTCTCGCAACACGAACTTTTAAACGAAAGTGAAAGGGCATTTGAAAATCACGAATTTAAAGTGTATCTTCAGCCTAAATACGATATACGAACAACAAAGGTAATGGGTGCGGAAAGCCTTGTAAGATGGCAGCATCCCGAAAAAGGTCTTATATTTCCGAAAGATTTTATTCCGATGTTTGAGCAGAATATGCTTATTACAAAACTTGACGAATATATATGGGAAGAAAGTTGCCGAATTTTACGTGATTATATTGATAAGGGATATACCGCGGTTCCTATATCGGTGAATGTTTCGAGAATGGATATTTATTCTCTTGATTTGTCAAAGATTTTTGTAAATCTTACGGAGAAATACAATATTGAGAGAAGATATTTGGAGATAGAAATTACCGAAAGTGCGTTTACAAGTGATGAAGAACAAATTTTGAAAGCCGTTGACGAACTTCGTGAATTGGGTTTCATTGTATTGATGGACGATTTCGGCAGTGGTTATTCGTCGCTTAATATGTTGAAAGATATAAGCGTTGATGTACTTAAAATAGATACAAGATTCCTTGAGGCAGGTCGTGACGGAAATACAAAGGGTAAAGAAATTCTTGAATCGGTTATAAAAATGGCAAAGTGGATTGGTTTGTCGGTAATCGCCGAGGGCGTTGAAACGGACGAACAGAAGAATTTCTTGCTTGACAGAGGCTGTAATTATGCACAAGGATTTTATTTTTCAAGAGCGATAGATGAAGAATCTTTCGGAAAATTAATCAGTGACCCAAATAATGTTGCGAATGAAAATTTGGACAACGTATTTGACAATACGATTGAAATTGAAGAATTGCTTCATTCCGATTTTATGACTGAGGGGTTGCTTAACAATATTTTGGGTGGCGTTGCACTGTATTCGCTCAGTAATGACGGAAATAAACTTAATGTTTTAAAAGCAAACGAATTTTATTATTCGATAACTAAGAATTATCCTAAAAATGTTACTGCAGGCGGATATGACGGATTGGAAAATCTTCATCCCGATGACAGAGAAAAGGCAATAAAGGCATTTCGTGAATCGAAAACGGCGGGGAATAAAGGTGTTTCCGTACAGGTCAGAAATGTATTCGGTGAAGATGTTATATGGCTGTCGATTAAAATTTTCTACCTTGCAAGTCGTGAAGATTGTTCAATTTATTATGCGTCTGTTTCGGACAGCAGTGAACAAATGGGTGTTTTGAGTAAACTCAGTATGCTAAGACGCAGTTTTGAAACGGCACTTGACCTTATTGACGCCATTGCACTTGAGTATTATTTTATAAACAATACCATTGATGTAAAGACAAAACTTGCCGAAGGACATTCTTATATGTTTGGCACTTACATACAAAATGCGCTTGAATATATTTTGGACAAGAAGATTGTTCATCACGATTCGATGGACGAATACAAAATATTATGCAAGCATTTAAAGAAAAGTGATAAACCGATTAGTGTTGTGCTTGACCTCTTGTATAAAGAAGATATGTATATGCGTTGCAAAGTTACGGCGAAAACAGTTTACGGAAACGGGAAGAGAATTAAATCGGTTATTGTAATTGAAAGTACAGGATTGGATGTAAAACCATAAAAAAGAGAATGCGACAGTGATGTGACCCCCAAAAGTTAGACTTTTTATAGCGTAGTAGTTTTAACGACTG
>OLPO01000917.1_pt1 | contig 21747 bp, 17 predicted proteins | sample 1672831 | NCBI WGS metagenome assembly OLPO01 (sample SAMEA3136728, study PRJEB25190) | human gut metagenome
GGCCGAAGCCGCCCCGCGCGGCCTGACCGACCGCGAGGTCGCCGAGAGGCTTGCCGACGGCCGCGCCAACGTCAACACCGATGTGCGCACCAAGAGCGTGCCCACCATCGTGCGCGAGCACGTCCTCACGCTGTTCAACGGTGTCAACCTCTTCCTCGCGCTGGTGGTCGCCTCCACAGGCCAGTACCGAAACCTGCTGTTCATGCTGGTCGTCCTGGCCAACCTGGTCATCGGCGTGTTCCAGGAGGTTCGCTCCAAGCTGACCATCGACAGGCTCTCGATCCTGGCGGAACGACCCGTGAGGGTCGTGCGCGCCTCGGGCGAGGCCGAGGTCGCGGCGAGCGAGCTTGTGCTCGACGACCTCGTGCGCCTCTCGCACGGCGACCAGGTGCCCGCCGACTCCGTCATCCTGACGGGCGACGTACTGATGGACGAGAGCCTGCTCACGGGGGAGAGCCGCCTGGTCAGAAAGGTGACGGGCGACGAGTTGCTCAGCGGCAGCTTCGTGTCCAGCGGCAGCCTGCTCGCCCGCGTCACGCGCGTCGGCGCCGACGGCTTCGCCGCCAAGATCAACGCCGAGGCAAAGTACGTCAAGCCAGTCCGCTCCGAGATCCTCGAGACACTCCGCATGATCATCCGCCTGGGCACGAGCGTGCTTCTGCCCCTGGGCGGCGCGCTGTTCGCCAGGACGCTTCTCGACGGCGCGACGCCCCAGGGCGCGGCGCTCACCACGGTCGCGGCAGTCGTCGGCATGATCCCGCAGGGGCTCGTCCTTCTCACCAGCACGGTGCTTGCCATCGCCACTACCAGGCTCGCCCGCTCCAGCGTCCTCGTGCAGCAGCTCTACTGCATCGAGACGCTGGCTCGCGTCGACGTCTTGTGCCTGGACAAGACCGGCACCATCACCACGGGTGCCATGGAGGTCAGCTCGCTTCTTCCCGAGACGCCAAACGTCGAGGACGACCTGCTGCGCGTTCTGGGCCTTGTGGGCCAACGAGGCCGACGCCAACGACACCTCCCGCGCCATCGCGGCCCGTGTCCCCGCCGAGCTGTTGGCTGGCGAGAAGATCGTTCGGGTCGTGCCCTTCTCGTCCGCGCGCAAGTACTCGGGGTGCGTCCTGGCCGATGGAACGTGCCTCGTCATGGGCGCGTCGCAGTTCGTGCTCGGCGACGCCTTCGCCGCGCACGAGGCGGCAGTGCGCTCGTTCGACTCGCTCGAGCGCGTGCTCGTGGCCTGTGAGGTCGACGGCTTCGACGACGGCGGCGCCATCGTGGGTGCCCCGCGCGTCGTCGGCTTCGTTGGCATCCGCGACCAGGTCCGCGATACCGCCGCCCGGACGGTCGCCTACTTCGTCGAGCAGGGTGTCACCCTCAACGTCATCTCGGGCGACGACCCCGCCACCGTCTCGGCCATCGCCGCGAGCGTCGGCGTCCCCGGGGCCGAGCGCTGGGTCGACGCCACGACCCTGGACACCCCCGAGAAGCTTGTCCGCGCCGCCGCCGACTGCCATGTGTTCGGACGCGTGACCCCCCAGCAGAAGCGCGAGCTCGTCCGCATCCTGCAGGAGGCCGGACACACCGTCGCCATGACGGGTGACGGCGTCAACGACGTGCTAGCCCTCAAGCGCGCCGACTGCTCGGTCGCCATGGCGTCCGGCTCGGACGCCGCGCGCAACGTCGCCGAGGTGGTCCTCGTCGACAACGACTTCGCCCACATGCCCGAGGTTGTCGCCGAGGGTCGTCGCTCCATCAACAACCTGCAGCGTTCGGCGTCGCTGTTCCTCGTCAAGACGGTCTTCTCGGCGGCACTGGCCTTCGTGTGCGTGTTCTTCCCGCCCTACCCGTTCCTGCCAGTGCAGATGGCGCTCGTCTCCGCCGGCATCATCGGAATCCCGTCGTTCGTCCTGGCGCTCGAACCCAACCACGACCGCGTCCGTGGCCGCTTCCTCGCCAACGTGCTGTCGCGCTCGATGCCCGCCTCCATCGCCATCCTGGGGTGCCTCGCCCTGACCCTTCTGGTCGGACGTCATTTCGTGGGCTGGGACTTCCGCCAAATATCGACGGTGTGCACCATGCTTGCGGCGGTGGTGGGCATCGCCCTCATCGTCCGCATCTCGGTGCCCCTCTCGACGCTGCGAAAGCTGCTCCTTTGCTTCGTGATTGCATTCATGGCGTCGGGCTTCACGTGGGCGGGCCCGTTCTTCTCGATGGCCACGCCGAGCGTTTCAATGCTGTTGCATTTCGTGCTTGTCGCCTGCCTGGGCGTCTTTGCGTTTAATCATTTGTCTACCGCGTTCGCCGCCGACCTCGAGTCGAGCGACGGAGCGTTCTCGCGTCTGGTCGACCGCATCGAGGAGAGGGAACATGAGAGAAACCACGCCCGAGTTCGTTGACGCCGTCCGCGCCGCCCGCGTGCCCGTCGCCGTCGAGGCAGGCGGCATCACGCGCCTTGTCACGGACGTCTCCGGGATCCCCGGGGCCGAGCGCATCCCGCGCGCCCTCGTGGTCCTGCTGGAGAACGTCGTGCGACGCGCCCGCAACGACGAGGAGGCCGTCGCCTACGCCTCCGAGGTCATCTCCGCGGGCCTTGCTGGCGAGAAGGGCGGCGAGGTCGAGTTCATGCCCGCCCGCGTCCTGTTCCAGGACTTCACCGGCGTTCCCGTCTTCGTCGACTTCGCCGCCATGCGCGACGCGATGGTCGCCCATGGCGGAGACCCCGCCCGCGTCAACCCGCACATCCCCTGCACGCTCGTGATCGACCACTCGGTTGCCGCCGACTGCGTGGGCAGCGAGTCCGCCGCCTGCGAGAACCGTCGCATCGAGGCCGAGCGCAACCGCGAGCGCTTCGCCTTCCTCAAGTGGGCGAGCCGCTCGTTCGACAACGTTCGCATCGTGCCGCCCGGCGGCGGCATCTGCCACCAGCTCAACGTCGAGCGTTTCTGTGACGTCTCGACCGTCGATGCCCTTGCGAAGAAGTCGGCTGACTTCGAGACCGCCTGCTTCGACACGCTCGTCGGCACCGACTCCCACACGACGACGGCCAACGGCCTTGGCGTGCTCGGCTGGGGCGTCGGTGGCATCGAGGCCGAGGCGGCTGCCCTGGGCCAGCCCATCACCATGCTCGTTCCGCAGGTCATTGGCCTGTGCCTGACCGGCGAGCTGCCTTGCGATGCCTCCGGCATGGATGTCGCCCTGACGGTCGCGCAGCTGCTGCGTGCCGAGGGCGTCGTCGGTTGCTTTGTCGAGGCCTTTGGCCCCGGCGTGGCGACCCTGTCGGCCACCCAGCGCTCCTGCGTCGCCAACATGACGCCCGAGTATGGTTCGACCTGCACTCTGTTCCCGGCAGATGACGTCGCGCTCGACTACCTGTCCCTGGTTGGTCGCGACCCGTCCGAGGTCGCGTTCACCCGCGAGTTCCTTCGCGTCCAGGGCATTTCGGGCGACGCCGAGCGAACCTACGCCAAGGTCCTGGACCTCGACCTGTCGGACGTGCGCCCCTGCCTTGCCGGCCCTTCTCGCCCGCACGACCGCCTGGAGCCCGCCGGCCTGCGCGAGCGCTTCCGTGCCGCCGCGGCCGCCCACGGCAACGGCGACCTCACCAAGGTCGCCGAGGTCGTCTGTGCGGACGGCTCGACCCACGAGCTCGGCCACGGCACCATCGCCATCGCGGCCGTCACCAGTTGCACGACCGCGACCGACCCGGCCATGATGGTCGCCGCCGGCCTTCTGGCTAAGGCGGCATCCGAGCGAGGCCTTGCTCCCAAGCCCTGGGTCAAGCGCGTGCTCGCCCCGGGCAGCCACGCCACCGAGCTGCTCCTCGAGCGCGCGGGTCTTCTTGACAGCCTTCGCGACGTCGGGTTCTACACCTGTGGCTTCGGCTGCATGAGCTGCATCGGCAACTCTGGCCCGATTTTGGACTGCCTCAAGCCGTACGCCGCCGACCTCGAGCTGACCAGCGTTCTTTCCGGCAACCGTAACTTCGAGGGGCGCATCAGCCCCGACGTCGCGCAGAACTACCTCTGCCAGCCCGCCCTCGTCGTCGCCTACTCGCTTGTGGGCACCATGGACGTCGACCTCTCGAGCGAGCCCGTGGGCATCGGCCGCGATGGCCGTCCCGTCATGCTCGACGAGATCATGCCCAGCCGTGACCAGATCGATGCCGTGTTGTCTTCCGTCCTCGATCCCGAGCTGTTCGAGAAGGGCAGCGAGGGCCTGTTCGACGGCGATGCCGAGTGGGCCGCCATCGACGCCGGCGAGTCCGCCACCTTCGACTGGGATCCCGACTCGACCTACGTCCGTCGTCCGCCCTACTTCGAGATCGCCGAGCGCACCGACACCCTCGATGTCTCGGGTGCCCGCGCCATCGTTCGCCTCGGCGACTTCGTCACGACCGACCACATCTCGCCCGCAGGCGCCATCGCCGACGACTCCCCCGCGGCGCGCTACCTTCTGGAGAGGGGCGTTCGCAAGGCTGACTTCAACACCTATGGCAGCCGTCGCGGCAACCATGAGGTCATGGCCCGCGGCACCTTTGCCAACGTCCGCCTGGACAACGCCTTGGCCTCGGGTCGTCTTGGCGGTTGGACCCGAGACCTTCTGGACGGCCAGGTCAAGAGCATCTTCGACGCATCCGAGCACTATGCCCAGCAGGATATCCCCCTGGTGGTGGTTGCGGGCAAGATGTATGGAAGCGGCTCCTCGCGCGACTGGGCGGGCAAGGGTCCGCTGCTGCTGGGCGTGCGTGCCGTCATCGCGGAGAGCCTCGAGCGCATCCACCGCTCCAACCTCATCGGCATGGGCATCCTGCCCCTGGAGTTTTGCGGCGGTCAGACCGCCGAGACCCTGGGCCTCGACGGGACCGAGACCTACGACATCGAGCCGGTCGACCTTTCCGCCGGGCTCCCTGCGAGCCGTACCTGCGCCGTGCGTGCGACCCGTGCCGATGGCACGGTCGTGAACTTCGAGTGCACAGTTCGTGTTGACACCCCAACCGAGGGCGCTTACCTCAGCCGTGGGGGCATACTCCCTTATGTCCTGGAGCAGCTCGAGGTCTAGAGCGCTCGCCCGCCCGGCGGACTTTACGCCGGGCGCGGCAGGCACCACAAGGAGGGGAGAGGGGCACGTGGTCTGCCCGTACTGCGGAACTCACATCGACGATGGCGCGCAGGTTTGTCCCGCATGCCACGCGGGGCTCGACCTCACGCAGGTCATGAGCAGGATTGACGTCAGCTACTGCGCGAACTGCGGCGCGATGTTGCCTGCCGGGGCCGACGCGTGCCCCGCCTGCGGCATGCCCGTCGTCGCGGGCAAGCCCGTATCGGACCCCTTCGGCATCGCTGCCGAGAAGGGCCTCGAGGTCGAGCGCCCCGCAACCGATCCCGCTTCCACCGAGCCCGCGCCGCCGCGCCACATTCGCGTCCTCGACCTGCCCGACATCGGCCCCGACCCAAAGCCGGATGGCGATCGCCTGGCTGCCGAGATTGAGCCGTCCGCGGCAGAGGAGACCAACTCGATGCCGCGCATCGAGAGCGCCATCCCCTCGGAGTCGCGTAGCGCCCATTCCGAGGACAGGCTTCCAAGGACCAAGGCCGTGCTCGCGGGTGCCCTCGCCTCGCTCGTGCTCGTGGGTGGCTCGGTGCTTCTCATCTCGCACCCCTGGGATCCGAACGCCTACGTGACCCATAACACCACCGAGCGCGACACCTCGAAGGCGGGTTTCCCGGGCGAGCGCGACAAGCTAACCGGGCAGGATAGCTCCGCAGAGGACGCGGACACCCAGATCTCCGGTGACGAGCAGACGCTCTCGGACCTCTCGGATGCCTACGAGAAACTCGGCAAGCTTGCCGAGAAGATCGACGACAATGCCGACACCTTTGACGACGTCGCCTTTTCCGGAAGCCTCGAGCAGCGCAAGAAGGGCGCCTCGACGGCAAAGTCCCTCTCGTACGAGGTCTCCAACCTCATCGACGACATCTCCGACATCGACGTCACCTCCGGTACGTACGCCGACGATCTCGGGCATCTCCAGACCCTCGGAAACTGGCTGCGCAATCGCGTCGACGCCCTCAATGAGGCATGGCAGGCCGATGTTGCCTCCGACGACCCGTCTTCCGACCGCTCCGGCATCGAGGCACCGCTCAAGGACGCCGAGAATGCCAACGGAACCAATACCTACAAGGCGTTGTTCGACCAGAACTACGATGCATGGAAGCCTGCCGAGAAGGGCTCGTCCGACTAGTGCATCCATCCGCCCGCATGCCGAGCGTTCTGCTCAAACTGTGAAAAGCACGCCATCCCGGTAGAATCTTTGGGTTGATACGTAGTTGAGACGGCCGGCCCGTCCCGGCCCCTGGGAGATGATCGCGCATGGGTCTTTTTGGTGAGCCTATGTATACCCCGACCTACGAGGTCGCTGGCGACGAGGTCGCTGTCTTCGATACGAGCAAGGGCACCATCCGCGCCAAGCTCGATGGCGACGGTGCGCCCATTCATGTCGCCAACTTCTGCGAGCTCGCGGGGTCCGGCTTCTATGACGACCTCAAGTTCCACCGTTACGTCCCTGGCTTCGTCATCCAGGGCGGCTGTCCCAACACTCGCGATATGAGTCCCGCGGACGTTGCCGCGGGCAAGCCCGGGCCCTTCGGCCAGCCTGGAACCGGTGGCCCCGGCTATCGCATCAAGCACGAGTACGACACCAACCCGCGCAACAGCCACGTCGACGGCGCGCTGGCCATGGCCCGCTCCGCCGCGCCCGACTCCGCGGGCTCGCAGTTCTACTTCTGCCTGGGTCCCCAGCATGGCCTGGACAGCGGATATACGGTCTTCGGCACCTGCGTCGAGGGCTTTGACGTCATTTCCGAGCTGCGCGCCGGCGACGTCATCAACTCCGTGCGAATCGAGCATGACCGCGCGTAGCGCAGGTCTCCGAGAGAGGGAGCATCATGGATCAGCAGGCATTCGAGGCGGCGCGCGCCGCCTATCAGAACGGTGATTGGGCGGCCGTCGTCTCCGCCGCCTCCGTCGTCAGGCAGCCTGGCGAGGTTTGCGGAGCGTCGGACCACCTCAAGGGCAACGCGCTCATGAAGCTCGGCCGTTACTCCGACGCTGCCGAGGCGTACGCCGACGCCCTCCTTGACACGGCGTATGGCAAGCGCGGAGCGCTCTCTTGCAACCAGGGTCGCGCGCTTCTCGCCGCCGGTCGTCCGGCTGACGCCGTTGCGCCGCTTGTCGCCGCCACCGCCGATGCCGACTACGCCACGCCGTACAAGGCGCAGATGGCCCTGGGCACCGCCAAGACCATGCTCGGCGACCTTCGCGAGGCGGGCATCGCCTATCGAAACGCCGCCATCGACGAGTCCAACCCCGAGCCCGCCAAGGCCCTTCTCAAGCTGGGCGACTGCTTCATGGGCCTGGGACGTCCCGTCGATGCCATCGAGGCCCTTCGCACCGCCCTGGACTTCTCGACGCCGCTGGCCAACCAGTCCCAGATCTATGCCTCCCTTGGCAGCGCCTACGTCGCCGCCAACCGCATGAACGAGGCGATCGACGCCTTCGGGAAGGCCATTGCCGACGGTTCCTTCCAGCTGACCGCCGAGCAGCAGGCGTCCTACAACGCTGCCCAGAAGGCAGTCGCCGCCATTTCCGCGCGTCAGCCCTCTGAGACCGACGCCATGCTCGCCGCCGCCGGCTTTGGTGACGGCGCGACCGGCACGGGCTCTTTCGACCCGCTTGACCCGCTTGGCAAGTCGGGCGAGCTCATGCCCTCTCCCGAGGACACGGGCTTCTTCTCCGTCACCGAGTCTGACCTCATGCAGGCCGAGGCGGATGACCGCAAGATGCGCCGCAAGCACAAGCACACCGGTCTCAAGGTGTTCTTCTTCATCCTGTTCCTGCTTGTTGTCATTGGTGGCGCCGTCGGCTTCGCGTATTACAAGGGCTATGGCTGGCCGACCCAGGAGTCGGTCACCGAGGAGCTCTTCTCGTCCGTGTCCAACAACGGTGATGCCTCCTCGGTGCTCGCCGACTCCGTTTCCGACACGGCTGCCAAGGAGATCGTCGCCTCGATCCCCACCGGCTCCACCGTCAAGGTCGACGGTGTCAACCGCGGCATGTCCAAGTCCACGGTGTTTGCCACCGCGACCCTTTCCGCCGGTGGCACCGCCAACTACACCATCGACATGGTGCGCGTGGGCTTTGGCTGGAAGGTCTCCGGCCTGACCGTCGAGTACCCCTCGCAGGTCGACAATGGCACCACGACGTCTACCGGCACCCTCTCCGCCACGACCGACGAGCCTGCGACCACCCAGCAGGCCGCCACCACGGACGAGGTTGCCGCCACTACCGATGAGGCTGCGACCACCGCCTCTGCCGACGGCGCCGCGGCCGATCAGGCTACGGAGTAAGTGTTGCCTGCCGACGCGCGCGCCGCGTCGGCTTTGCTCTAGACTGGTGTGCGCAACATTGCGCCGCCTTGCAAGACGAACATGAGCCGGAAGGTTTTTTCCGGCTGACTCGGGGATAGGAAACAATGTCGTTCTTCGACTCGATATTCGGCGAATACGGGGGAGACCTCGCGATTGACCTGGGCACCGCCAACACGCTGGTGTCCGTTCGCGGCCAGGGCATCGTCCTGAACGAGCCCTCGGTCGTGGCCATCGACAAGGACGCCGAGCGCGTGCTCGCCGTCGGTGCCGATGCCAAGCGCATGGTCGGTCGTACCCCTGGTTCCATCATGGCCGTCCGCCCTCTCAAGGACGGCGTCATCGCCGACTTTGACGTCACCGAGGTCATGCTCCGTTACTTCATCGAGAAGGCCCGCGAGCGGCGCTATCCGTGGTCGCCGCGCCCTCGTGTCGTCGTCTGCGTCCCCTCGGGCGTCACTTCCGTCGAGAAGCGTGCCGTCTTCGAGGCCACGATTCAGGCTGGCGCGCGCCAGGCGTTCCTCATCGAGGAGCCTATGGCTGCCGCGATCGGTGCCGACCTGCCCATCGAGGACCCGACCGGCTCGATGGTCGTCGACATCGGTGGCGGCACCACTGAGGTCGCGGTCATCGCCATGGGCGGCATCGTGGTCTCGCAGTCCATCCGCACCGCCGGCGACGAGTTCGATCAAACGATTCTCGAGCACGTCCGCGACGCATATAACCTGTCCATCGGAGAGCGCACCGCCGAGGACATCAAGATCAAGGTGGGTTCCGCCGCGCCCCTGCGCGAGGAGCTTGATGTCGAGGTAAACGGTCGCGATGTCATCAACGGCCTCCCCAAGACCGTCCGCATCGAGTCCGAGGAGATTCGTCGTGCCCTCGACAGGCCGCTTGACGAGGTTACCAAGGCAGTTAAGGATGCCCTCGACGTGACCCCGCCCGACCTTGCCTCCGACCTCATGTACTACGGCATTCTGCTCACGGGCGGTGGCGGTCTTCTCCGCGGCCTCGACGCCAGGCTTCGCGACGAGACCGGCGTTCCCGTCAACGTCAGCCCCACGGCGCTCGAGAACGTCGTGGCGGGATGCGCGAAGGTTCTCGAGGCCAACGCGCTGTCCGGTGGTTTCGTCCAGAGCGCGGGTCAGTAGACCGTGCCCCAGATGCCAAGCATGCCCGGTCGCGGGTCGGGACTCGGCCGCAGGTCCGGTGTGGGAGCCGGGCGTGTGGCCGCAGTTCTGTGCGTGCTGTCCGTCATTCTCTTCACGTTGAGCTGCCGAGAGGCGGGCACCGGCCCGATCTCTTCGGTCAAGGGCGCCTTTACCGTCGTCACCACGCCCGTTCGTTACGCTGGCTCCGTGGTGAGCGCGCCATTCTCGGGCCTCGCCAACGTGTTCGGCAACCTTACGGCTGACGAGAAGACCCTGTCCGAGTTGAAGGAAGAGAACGAAAAGCTCACGGCCGAGAACGCCAAGCTGAAGGAGGCCGACGAGACGGCCTCGCGCCTGCAGGACCTTCTTAACCTCCAGAGCACCTATAGCCTCGAGTCGACTGCCGCTCACGTGATCTCGGGATCAACCGATACGTGGACCTCGACCGTCACAATCGACAAGGGCACGTCCTCAGGCCTTACCGTCGGGATGCCCGTGACCGACTCCGCCGGAGTCATCGGACAGATCATCGAGTGCGGCGTCAGCTCCTCGACCGTGCGCCTGATCACCGACGAGTCCTCGTCCGTCTCTGCCATGGTCCAGTCGAGTAGGGCACAGGGCATGCTCCGCGGCTCTGCCGACGGCACCCTGAGGCTCACGCTCGTCCGTACGGACCAGACCGTGAAGACGGGTGACCTCGTCGTTACCAGCGGTCTCGGCGGAGTCTTTCCCAAGGGTTTGCCACTGGGCAAGGTCACAAACGTCGAGCGGACGTCCGGCTCGATGTATTACACGATCACCGTGAAGGCCTTCTCCTCGACCGGGAGTTTCGAGGAAGTGCTCGTGATCACCGCGCTCAAGCAGGACCAGAAGGCCACCGCCGACGATGCGGCAGCAGCCAACAAACAAGACACGTCCGCCTCCACGAGCGCGGGCACGGTCGCCACGACCGACGAGGCCTCCGACGCGGCCACTGCCGCCGAGGCCGACAGTGACTCACAGGAAGGGTAGGTGCGGGCATGCAGGTCAAGGACAGCCACAAGAGCCGTAGGAGCCTGATTGCCCTCGCGCTGGCCTGTGCGGTGCTGCAGCTTGCCGTCGCCCCGAACATCGGCCTTGGTGACGGTAGGGCGAACCTGTGCCTCGTCGCCGCGGCGTGCTTCGCACTGTCTACCGGCGGGACCCCCGCCGTCGTGTTCGGGTTCTTCTCGGGACTTTTCTACGACCTCGTCACCACGGGGCCGGTCGGCCTCATGTCCTTCGAGCTCACGCTTGCCTCCCTCATGCTTGGCATGGAGGGGCGCAACAGACTTGCCGAGGACAAGGTCGGGTCCGCCCAGATTACCGCCGCCACGATTGTCATCGTCGAGCTTGTCTACGGCATCGCGATGGTGGCCGTCGGCGGCGCGGGTGGATTCTTCCAGGTGCTTGGCCTCAGGACCATCCCCTCGGTTCTTCTCGACACGCTCGCCTTTGTCGCGGTCGGCTTTGTGATTCGTCGCAGGGCGGCGTCCGGCGGGGGCTTTGGTGGCGGCAAGCCGGGCAAGCGTGGTGCCAGGTTCAGCACCAAGGGGCTCTAAGGGGCGGTCGGTTTGAGTCTAGGCCAGATCGTCGTCATCATCCTCATAGTCGCAGTCGTCGCCGCCCTCGTCGCGGCGGCCTTCGTGCTGCATGGCACCCCGGGCAAGTTCAAGCTTGACATCGGCGGTGCCGCGCCTCGTGCCGCAGGCGGGGACGACACGTCCTCGGAGACGAATGTCAGGGGTCGCCTCTATGGCCTCGCGGCCTTCTCCGCCGGTGTCGTCGCCGTGCTTCTGGGCAAGGTCTGGAGCATGCAGCTCGTCTCGAGCGACAAGTACACCAAGATGGCCGAGAGCAACCGCACCAGGACGATCTCGCTCGCGGCCACTCGCGGCCGAATCCTTGATCGCAACGGCGAGGAGCTGGTGAACAACCGTCCCAGCCTCACCGTCGTCGCGGAGTCCTCGGTTCTTGACGACGAGCTGGAGATGGAACTTCTCGCCAACCTGCTCGGCATGCCCAAGATTGCCGTCAAGCGCAAGATCCAGGACAGCAGCGCGGGCGCCCAGAGCGCGCGTGAGGTGTGTGTCGACGTCGACCGCAGGACCGTCGCGTTCATCGGCGAGCATCCCGACGTTTTTCCCGGCGTCAGCGTGGAGGAGCGCTCGCAGCGCCACTACCCCAAGGGCAACCTTGCGGCGCACATCCTGGGTTACACGGGCAGCATCACGCAGGAGATGCGCGAGAAGGCGAACAAGTCGACCGGCGACTCGGCGATTGCCTACGAGATGGGCGACATCGTCGGCCAGGCGGGAGTCGAGTATCAGTACGAGTCCATCCTGCAGGGCGTGCGCGGCCAGCAACAGGTGCACGTTGACGCCAACGGCAACATCCTGGATTACTCGACCTCAATCCCTCCCGTGGGCGGCTCCGACATCATGCTCACGATCGACTCCAAGATTCAGAAGGGTGCCGAGGATGGCCTCGCGCATGCCATCTCCGCGTCTCGCGAGAAGGGCAACTCGGACTGCAACTCTGGTGCCGTCGTTGTGATGGACGTCACGAACGGCGAGGTACTCGCGATGGCGAGCGCCCCCACGTTTGACCCGAGCGTCTTCATCGGCGGCATCTCCAACGACGACTGGGAGGCCCTGTCCTCCGAGGGCAGCGGTTACCCCATGATGAACCGTGCAGTCGCGGGCCAGTACATGTCCGCTTCCACGATCAAGCCGCTCACGACGTTTGCCGCGCTCGACTACGGCATCGCCACGGTCGACTCGGGCTACAACTGCACGGGCTTCTGGACGGGTTTTGGCAAGGCGTCCGGGCAGTGGTGCTGGAACCACAACGGCCATGGCTACATGACCCTGCAGACGGGAATCACCTTCTCGTGCGACGTCGTCTTCTACGAGATCGGCAAGGGCTTCTGGTATGCCGACGACGACAAGAAGCTCGGCATGCAGGAGACCTTCGAGAAGTGGGGCCTTGGCACCAAGACGGGCGTCGACCTGCCCAGCGAGTCCGCGGGTCGCGTCCCCACGCCCGACTGGAAGTACGAGCACTACTCCAGCTACTCCGAGAACGACCGCACCTGGAAGGGCGGTGACAACACCAACATCGCCATCGGCCAGGGCGACCTTCTCGTCACCCCCATCCAGATGGCCTGCGTCTACGCGGGAGTCGCCAATGGGGGCTCCGTCTGGAGGCCCCATGTCCTCAAAAGCGTCCTGTCGCGCTCGGGTGACGGCACGGTCGTCACGACCAAGTCGCAGAAGCACTTCGACGCGTCCGAGGACAAGTCGTATTTCAGCCTCGTCCACGCCGGCCTCGAGGGCGTGATCTACGAGGAGGACGAGTCGACCACGGCGCACTTCACCAACCTCTCCGTCCGCGTCGCGGGCAAGACGGGTTCGGGCGAGAAGCCCGGCGAGGCCGCGACGGGCTGGTTCTGCGCCTATGCGCCGGCGGACGACCCCAAGTACGTCATTGCGGCGGTCGTCGAGAAGGGCGGCTTCGGCGCGACGTCTGCCATGTATGCCGTCCGCGACACGCTTGGAGCCATCTACGACCAGCCAGACAGCGCCTCGAGCGGATCCGACACGAGCCTGAACTAGCGAAGGGGGAGGAACATGCCACACGAAACGCCAAAGGCGTCGCTTTCTGACATCGGCTTCGGCGCGGCAATCTCGTCGATGTTCGGCGGGGATGCCGGCAAGTCCCCGACGCATGCGAAGGTAACGCACAAGCGGGGCCTGCGTGCCAAGCTCAACCTGCCCACCCTGTTGCCCGCGTTGTTGCTTCTGGCGTATGGCCTTCTCACCGTGTGGTCGGCCTCGCTCACCATCGCGGAGGCTTCGCTTCCCAGGCAGCTCGTGGGTGCCCTGATGGGCCTGGCGGGCGCCACGGTCCTGTGGCACTATGACTACCGGGTGCTCGCCAACTACACGAACGTCCTTTTTGGCGTTGCGGTCTTTCTCATCCTGATGCCAAAGATTCCGGGTCTGGGCATCACTGCAAAGGGAATGACCGGCTGGGTCAAGATTCCCCTGATCGGCTTTAGGTTCCAACCCTCGGAGCCCTGCAAGATCGTCGTCATCTTCCTCATGGCGTCGGTCGTGGCCCAGTACAACGGCAAGATCGACACGTTCCGCGACTATGCCCGCCTCTGTGGCACGTTGCTTGTCCCGCTGCTGCTGATCCTGACGCAGGACCTGGGCACGGGTCTTGTCATCTTCTTCGCGGGTGCGTTGATCATCGTGTGCGGCGGAGCCCCCATGCGCTGGGTCCTGCCCACGGTCGGGCTCATCGTGGCGGCTGCCACGCTTGTGATCTTCTGTTCGATGACCGAGGGGTTGCCCAATATCCTCAAGCCGTATCAGCTCAAGCGCCTCATCGTTTTCGTCGATCCTTCGGTCGATCCGACGGGAGACGGCTACAACCTGCAGCAGGCGCAGATCGCGGTCGGTTCGGGCGGTCTTTTGGGCAAGGGTATCGGCAAGGCCACGCAGGCCGGCCAGGGATTTCTGCCCGAGGCGCACACGGACTTCATCTTCGCCCTTCTCTCCGAGGAGTTCGGCTTTGCCGGCGCGTTTTTGCTCCTGCTTCTGTTTGGCTGGCTGCTGCTTGCCACGGTCATGCTCGCCCTTCGCACTGACTCGCCGTTCGGAAGGCTGTGCCTTGTCGGCGTCGTTGCCATGTGGTCGTTCCAGTTGTTGGAGAACGTGGGCATGTGCCTGGGCATCATGCCCATCACGGGCATCCCGCTGCCGTTCATCAGCTTTGGCTCCTCCTCGCTCATCACCCAGCTGGCGGCGGTGGGAATAGTACAGTCTGTCTACCACCACAGGACGAAGTCGGCGTAGCCGCCTCGTCCGCGCGTCTGCAAGAAGGGAGACTTCCACGTGAAGCTGCCCATCTCCGATGCGCTCGGCATCGCCGATGCGGCCCGCAGGGCCGCAGGTGACGCTGGCGAGCAGTGCTGTCTGCTCGTGGCCGTGGGCGATGGAGCCCCCACCACTCTCGTGTCGGCGTTGCGCGATGCATTCGTCCCGGACACGACGCTTGCCAACGTCGACGTCACGACATGCGAACTCGCCTGCTCGGCACCTCTGTCCGGCTACGATGCCGTCCTGGTCGTCGTCGGGCATGACGAGGCCGCCCGCCAACTGGCATCCGTCGCGTCAGGCTGCGGCGTGCCGTGTGCGCTTCTCGTCGAATCGAGCGTCGAGGCGCCCGCATCCTTCGGAGGGGACGCCGCGGGTGCCCCCGTCTCCGTCATCGCAGGGTCGAGCGACGAGGCCCTTCTCGGCAAGCTGGCCCTGTGGCTGAGCGAGTCCTGCCGTCACGACGTCGAGGTCGCGGCAGCCTTCCCGTTCGTCCGCGCCGCCGAGTCCGCGAGACTCGTGCGCTCGTGTGCCACGACCAACGCCGCGGTCGGGCTCGTTAGCTTTTTTGGTGGCGCCGACCTTCCCGTGATGGCCGCCAACCAGATCGCGATGGCCTCCAGGCTGCGTCGCGTCTGCGTCCCCCGCGAACGGGCGGCGTCCGCATCCTCGATGGCCTGTGTCGCGGGATGCGTCCTCGCATGCGCCTTCGGCTCTCGTGCCGTGGCAAGGCGTGCCACGAGGTCGTGTGGCCCGCTTTCTCCCGTCGTTCGCGCCGTGGTAGCCTATGCGGGCACCGTGGCCTGCGGAGTTGCGGTTGGTTTCGTCTCTGAGTTCGGAAAGAGAGTAGGGGGTACCAGGTGAGGCTTGAGCGTCGCGATAGGTTCGAGGAGATCGCGCCCCTTCTCGATCGTGTCGAGAAGCCCACGCGCTATCTCGATCATGAGTGGGGGTCCTGCCGCGAGTTGGGCGGTCCGTTCCACGTGTGTCTCGACTATCCCGATACCTATGAGGTCGGGTTGCCCAACATGGGCCTTGCCATCCTGAGGAACTCGCTCAACCGCATCGACGGCATTTCCTGCGAGCGTGGCTACCTGCCGTGGCATGACATGGCGGACCTCATGCGCGAGCACGACATCCCGATGCTTGCCCTCGAGAGCGCGGCCCCGCTGGCGTCCTTCGACGTCGTGGGCTTTACGATCGCCCACGAGATGGCCTGTACGAACATAATCGAGACGCTTGACCTCGCCCGCATCCCCGTGCGTGCGTGCGACCGCGCCGAAGACGATGCCATCATCATGGGTGGCGGCCCCTCGGTGTGGAACTGCGAGCCCGTCGCCCCGATGTTCGATGCCGTCTGCCTGGGCGACGGAGAGGAGCTTCTCTGCGAGGCCTGCCTCGTCATTCGCGACGCGCGTGCCGAGGGTGTCTCTCGAGACGAGATCTTGCGTCGCCTCGCCAAGGTCGAGGGGCTCTATGTGCCGTCGCTTTACGACGTGCGCGTGGACGAGACCTCGACCGAGTGGGGCTATGCGGTTCCCCGCGACGCGTCCGTTCCCGAGCGCGTCCTCAAGCGCGTCATAGCCGATCTGGGCGCGACCGAACCACTCAACACCGATATCGTCCCGTACATGAAGACGGTCTTCGACCGCCTCTCCATCGAGGTCCTTCGCGGCTGTGCCCGTGGCTGCAGGTTCTGCCAGGCCGGCATGACCTATCGACCGGTGCGCGAGCGTAGCGCCGACCAGGTCGTCGAGGCGTGCGAGCGCGGCCTTGCCTCAACCGGCTACGACGAGGTGTCGCTCACCTCGCTGTCGACCACCGACCACTCCTGCTGTGCGGAGATGATTCACCGCGTCAACGAGGGCGTCCGCAACCGAGGCGTGCGCATGTCGATTCCCTCTCAGCGACTCGACTCGTTTGGAGTCGACATGGCGCTTGAGGTCGCGGGTGGCAAGAAGGGCGGCCTCACCTTCGCCCCGGAGGCGGGCTCTCAGCGCCTTCGTGATGTCATCAACAAGAACGTCACCGAACTCGACCTCGAGAGGGCCGCGACCAACGCCTTCGAGAATGGCTGGCGACGCATGAAGCTCTACTTCATGATGGGGCTGCCGACCGAGACCGATGACGACATCGTCGCCATTCCGCGTCTGGCGGGCCACGTGCTCGACATCGCGCGCGGCATCGTCCCCAAGGGCCAGCGCGGGGGAGTGTCGGTCTCCATCTCGGTCGCCGTCTTCGTCCCGAAGGCCTACACGCCATTCCAGTGGGCGGGCCAGCTCCCGCTTTCCGAGGTCCGTGAGCGTCAGCGCCTGCTGCTCGCCTCCGCCCCGGACCGTGCCGTCCGAATCTCGTATCACGATGCCGAGACCTCTCAGGTCGAGGCGGTCCTGTCTCGCTCCGGCCGTGCCGCGTTCGAGCTCATCTACTCTGCCTGGCGCCACGGCAGCCGCTTCGACGCCTGGCAGGACGAGTTCGACTACTCCAAGTGGCAGGCTGCCGCCGAGGAGGTTGGGATGGACCTCGAGGCGATCGCCTCCACGCCCTACGAGATCGGCGTGCGCCTTCCCTGGGAGCACACCTCGCCCGGCGTCAGCATGGGATACCTCGAGAGGGAGTGGCGTCGTGCCACGCTTGGCCAGACGACCGCCGACTGCACCCGCACCTCATGCACGGGCTGCGGTGTCTGCCCCACGCTCGGTGTCTCCAACGTCTTGGTGGGTGATCGCTCATGAACGAGGGACTGTCCCGGCTCAGGGTCCACTACGTCAAGCACGACCGCCTTCGCTACCTCGGTCACCTCGAGGTGCTTGGCACCATCGACCGTTGCGTCCGCCGAAGCGGCCTTCCGTTCGACGTGACCAACGGCTTCTCGCCCCGAATGCGCATGCAGTTCTCATCCGCGCTTCCCGTGGCGGCCGCGTCCGATTGCGAGTGGTACGACCTGTTTCTTCGCGAGAAGGTCGATGAGGCCGCGGCCTTCTCGGCTCTTCTCGGCTCCACGCCTGCCGACCTTGCGCCCGTCCGCGCGGGATACGTGAGCACCAAGCTGCCTGCCATCGAGTCCTGGCTCACGCGCATGCGCTGGACCGTCGAGGTCCGCGGGATCGAGCCCGACCCGCTTGACGCCGCCATCGGAGCCGTGCGCGACGAGGGGTCCATCACCTACCTCCGCGGCACCAAGGAGAAGACCGTCGACCTTGGGCCGACGCTCGTGGGGTGGACCTGCGAGTGTCGCGAGGATGGCACGCTGGTTACGCTTGACACGCGCACGACCCCCACGGGTTCGCTCAGGCCCAGCCTGCTCGTCACGACCGCACTCGACCGAATGGGGGCCTCTCCGGACACCGTGCTGTCGGTCTGCCGTCGCGGTCAGTGGGGAGAGGAAGATGGGCGTCTTGTGGAACCGCTTGGATAGGGCGGACCAGGCAAAAGACGCGGCTATCCTATCCATCGGCGGCATCTCCAGCGTCCGTCCGCGTTTTTTGTGACGAATCGCGCAGGTGACGGGTAAAACTCGTTGACCGAGCTGGTGGTAGCTGGTAAAGTATCCAGCTGTTGCACTCACCCCAGCAATGAAGGGTTTCTAACATGTACGCAATCGTTTCGACTGGCGGCAAGCAGTACAAGGTTGCCAAGGGCGACGTCATCGACGTCGAGAAGCTCGACGCGCAGCCTGGCGAGAAGGTCAAGCTTGACGTTCTCATGCTCTCCGACGGCAAGAAGATCGTCGCTGACGCCTCCGCACTTGCCAAGAAGAAGGTCACCTGCACGGTGGTCGAGCAGTTCAAGGGCGAGAAGCAGCTCGTCTTCAAGTTCAAGAAGCGCAAGCGCTACCACCGCTGCAACGGTCACAGGCAGAACCTCACCAAGCTCGAGGTCTCTTCTCTCCCGCGCATGACCGCCGCCAAGAAGGCCGACGAGGCCTCTGACGAGCAGTCCGAGTAACCAGAAGCACCGACTCGCATTTCGAGCAGATAGGCAGGTACCACAATGGCACACAAGAAAGGTCTCGGCTCCTCCCGCAACGGCCGCGACTCCCACGCCCAGCGACTGGGCACCAAGATTTTCGGCGGCCAGGCTATCAAGACCGGTCAGATTATCGTTCGTCAGCGTGGCACGCACATCACGCCGGGCGCCAACGTTGGTCGCGGCAAGGACGACACCCTGTTCGCCCTGTGCAACGGCACTGTAGAGTTCAAGAAGGGCGCCAAGCACACCGTTTCCGTCATCCCGACGGAGGCTTAGGCCCTCAACGGAACCGTTTTGCGAGGCCCCCGGCATTTGCTCGGGGGCCTCGTTGCCTATCCAGGCGCGATGCGCCCGACCCTTAGGGGTCCTTCTCAGGAGGCACGATGTTCACAGACCTTTCCAGGATCAACGTCTGCGGTGGCGATGGCGGTGCCGGCTGCATGTCGTTCCGTCGAGAGGCATATGTCCCCAAGGGCGGACCTGACGGGGGTGACGGCGGCAATGGCGGAGACGTCATCGTTCGTGTCGACCCGCAGCTCTCGTCGCTTATCGACTACCGCTTCAAGCACCACTTTCGCGCTGAGCGCGGAACGCACGGGCAGGGTGCCCGCAAGCATGGTCGCGACGGCGAGGACCTCGTCCTGCGCGTCCCGCTTGGCACCATCGTTCGCGAGCTTGACCCCGAGACGATGACCCCCGCCTTCGAGGTCGCCGACCTCACACAGCCCGGCGAGCAGGTCGTCGTGGCCCCGGGTGGCCTGGGCGGTCGCGGAAACATCCACTTCGTGACCTCCACCCGTCGCGCGCCGGCGTTTGCCGAGAAGGGCGAGCCTGCCCGAGAGCACTGGATCGAGCTCGAGATGAAGCTCATGGCCGACGTTGCCCTTGTGGGCATGCCCTCGGTCGGAAAGAGCTCGCTCATCTCCAGGATCAGCGCCGCCAAGCCAAAGGTCGCCGACTACCCCTTCACTACGCTCGTCCCCAACCTAGGCGTCGTCCGTGTGGGTGAGGACTCCTCGTTCGTGGTCGCCGACGTCCCTGGCCTCATCGAGGGCGCGAGCGAGGGCAAGGGGCTCGGCCACGAGTTCCTCCGTCACATCGAGCGAACTGCCCTTCTCGTCCACATCGTCGATGCCACAGGAGGCTTCGAGGGTCGCGATCCGGTCGAGGACTATCGCATCATCAACGACGAGCTCGCGGCCTATGCGAGCGAGCTCGACGCCCGCCCCCAGATCGTCGTTGTAAACAAGTGCGATATGCCCGGCAGCGATGATGCAGTCGAGCGCGTTCGCGCCTGTGCGGAGGCCGACGGAAGGCCGTTCTTCGCCATCTCGACCATCACCGGCCAGGGTCTCGACGAGCTCGTCGGCACCTGCGCCGACATGGTTCGGGAGCTCCGCGCGCAGATTTCGGTCGAAGCCGAGGGCGAGCGCAAGGACAAGATTTGGGAGAGCAGGCGCCAGCGTCGTGACCGCGCCCTCTCGATCAAGTCGCTTGGCGGCGGCGTCTTTCGCGTCAGCGGCCCCGCGATCGAGCGCATGGTCGTCCAGACCGACTGGGACAACGATGAGGCAATCACCTACCTCCAGCATCGCTTCGACCGCATGGGCCTCGACGACGCCCTCGCCAAGGCGGGCTGCAAGAACGGTGACGAGGTCAGAATCCTCGGCTACTCGTTCGACTACGACGGCTTCGACGACGAGGACGAGTTTGCGGAGCTGAGCGACTCCGACGACCAGATTCTCTCCGAGTTCGAGGATGCCGACCCGTCTGACGACGTGTTCGACATCGAGCCTGAGGGCGACGCTCCCGACGGGGAGTCCGAGTAGTGGCGGGGGAGGGTGCCGCGCGCACCATCGTCGTCAAGGTCGGCTCGTCCACGGTCGTCGGTTCCGACGGTCGTCCCGACCGCGCGTTCATCGAGTCCTTGTGCGACCAGGCTGCCGAGCTTGTCTCCCGTGGCATGCGCGTCGTCATCGTCAGCTCCGGCGCCGCCGCCGCGGGCATGGGCCGACTCGGGTTCTCCAAGCGACCGACCGATCTGGCAACGCTGCAGGCATGCTGTTCTGCCGGACAGGCGTCGCTCACCGAAACCTATGCGGAGCTCTTGGGCGAGCATGGCATCCCGTGTGGCCAGGTCCTTCTCACCAGGGGTGACGTAGTCGAGCGCGAAAGCTACCTCAATGCCCGGGGCACGCTTTCCACGTTGTTGGACCTCGGTGCCGTTCCCGTCGTCAACGAGAACGACGCGCTGTCCTCCTCGGAGCTTTCCTTTGGCGACAACGACACCCTCGGCGCCATCGTCGCCACGCTGGTTGACGCTGACCTCTACGTGATCATGTCCGACATCGACGGTCTGTACACCGCGAACCCGGCCGACGATCCCACGGCACGTCTCATCCCCAGGGTCGACCACATCGATGCCCAGATCATGTCCATGGCTGGCGGCGCTGGCTCTGCGGTCGGTACCGGCGGTATGGTCACCAAGCTGCGTGCCGCGCGCGCGATGCTCGCCGCCGGCATTCCGATGGCGATTGTTCGTGGCAGGCGGGGGCATGTTCTTGCAGACGTCGCCACGGGCGAGCCCGTCGGCACGGTCTTCTCCCGTCCCGAGGACGATCCGAGCCACGAGAGCCCGCGCAAGCTGTGGATCGGGCTGGCGGGTGTCCCCCGCGGCACGGTCACGGTCGACCAGGGCGCCCGTCGCGCGTTGGTCGACGAGGGCGGCTCACTGCTGCCCGTCGGGATTATCGCCACCACGGGGGTCTACGCCGCCAGTGACGTCGTGAGCGTTGCAGACGAGTCCGGTCAGCTTTTGGGGCGTGGTATCGCGCGCTACTCGTCCGACCAGCTTCGAAAGGCCCATGGCGTGAGACTCGACGTGATCGCTCGCTTCATGCCCGAGCTTGCCGGACAGCCCTTCATCCACCGAGACGAGCTGCTACTCTTCTAACGAGAAGTGCCGCGTGGCTGCGCGGACGACATTTGGGAGGAACAATGTCCGAGGCAATCGAGAAGGCAACGCTCGCTCATGCGGCGGCCCCGCGCATCGGGGTTGCCCCCGATGCGGTGCGCCGGGAGGCGGTCGTCGCCGCGGCCTGTGCGTTGCGCGAGCACATGGGTGATGTCCTTTCCGCAAACGAGGCAGATGTCACCGCCGCCAGGCAAGCCGGCATGGCCGCCCCTCTGGTGGACAGGCTCCAGCTGACCTCGGAGCGCATCGAGGCCATTGCCTCCTCCATGGAGGAGGTTGCCAGACAGGACGACCCCCTCGGCAGCGTTCGTAGCGGCAGGACCCTT
>OLPO01000918.1_pt1 | contig 21730 bp, 15 predicted proteins | sample 1672831 | NCBI WGS metagenome assembly OLPO01 (sample SAMEA3136728, study PRJEB25190) | human gut metagenome
GCCCGCTGAGCTGGGCCTATGCCGGAATCTCTCCCACAGAAACCACCGAAGAGCCGCATTTGTGATGAACCACAAGGAGGATGAGGCGATGGCTCAGCGGAAGAAGGCACCCGAAGAAGTCGAGGCGGCGATCGGTCAGTTAGATGAGCTGCGGCGCGAGATCGAGTATGATACTCGCGACTATTCCATTGACTTTCTTGTTCAGCAGTTTCGAGATAACGAGTTTTATATCCCCGACGAGTACCAGCGTCAGTATATCTGGTTGAAAAGCAACAAGAACCTGTTCATCGAATCAATTTTGCTGGGACTGCCGATTCCGTTCATGTTTTTCGCCGATTCCGATGATGGGCGCTGCGAGATTGTTGACGGAGCGCAACGCACCCAAACGCTTGAGCAGTTTATGGACAATGACCTGAGACTGAGTGGCCTTAAGAAACTAACGAATCTTAATGGATTTACCTATAACGATCTTCCCGACTCCTACCAACGTAAGTTCAACAAAACCACCCTGAGGATCGTTGTTCTTGCCGAGGGCACCACCCCTGAGAGTCGACGCGAAATATTCAACCGCATTAACACTGGAGGTCGGAAAGCTAAGCCCATTGAAGTACGGCGAGGCAGCTACGAGGGCCCGTTCATGTCTTTTGTGCAAGAGTGTGCCCAAGATCCCCTTTTTGTCAAACTCTGCCCTGTGAGCGCGAACGGTAGAAAGCGCTATGAGGATCTCGAGCTTGTCCTCCGGTTCTTTGCCTATCGGGATCACTACCTTGAATTCAAGCACAGTGTCGATTCGTTTCTCGACGATTACGTTGTTGCTGTGCAGGATTCCTTCAACGCCGAGGCCATGCGGGAATCCTTCAGGGAGATGCTTGAGTTTGTCGACAGGTATTTCCCGGGGGGATTTAGGAAGAGCCCGTCCTCAAACACTACCCCGCGAGTTCGCTTCGAGGCCATTTCTGTCGGCGTGAGCCTGGCCCTTGCGGTCGATCCGGATTTATCTCCCACAGCCATGGACTGGCTTGGCAGTGATGAGTTTGCTGTTCATACGACGACCCATGCCTCGAATTCCCCCGCACGCGTGCGGGGGAGGATTGAGTACGTAAAGGACGCGTTGCTCTCATGAGCGAGATGCCATTACTTGAATCGATGTTTTCTGAAAAAATTAGGGAAATAGACGACCACTTGCGCAACCTTGAAGAGGCCGACAGGGAGGCGGATGAGACCTCGGGTCGAAAAATGCTGATAGCATCAAAGGCGGCGACGGTTATTATGCTTTACGGTTTTGTCGAGGAGGTGGCTTCAGAGACTTTCGCTTTGTTGCAAAGGGACATCGAGTCGAGAAAGCTGCGGTATGCCCAATTGGCTCCAAAAGTTCAGGAGGCATGGCTGAGCCACGAGTTTTCCTATGTAGCAACCGAGGAGGTTGGCCATAGTTTTTATCTCAGAAAGGCAAGAAATATCCTGACAGCGGCAACATCGTCGCCGATAACGTTTGGAGGTAGAGGGCTTTTGGGATCGGCCAATGTCGATGGCGACAAAATAAATAAATGCTGCGCACGGTATGGTGTTTGCTTCGATACGCGCGATATGCGTGACGAAATGGCGGCCTTAACCGAAATCAGAGAATCGAGAAACTCCTTGGCGCACGGTGACGTTTCTTTCTACGAGTATGGGAGAGGCGTTACGGTTGACGATTTAAGGAAGAAGAGAGACAAGGTATTTGCTATACTCGAATACCTTGTTGCCGCTATGAAAGATTACATAAACAACGATAAGCATACCAGGGTATGACAAGGGTGCGAAATTGAAGAACTCGGAAAATACGCGCTGCTGTACGCAGATTGCCATAAATGCCGTCGATTTGTTTTGCGGAGCGGGAGGGCTAACCTGCGGGCTCCAAAAGGCCGGTATCCGTGTTAAGGCAGGCGTGGACAGCGACCCGGCTTGCGAATACGCCTTTAGCGCCAACAACGATGCGGAGTTTATCGGCAAAAGCGTAGAGGATCTCTCGCCTGCAGAAACTCTCGTTAAGCTAAATGGTTCAGAATACACGCTGTTGTGTGGATGCGCCCCTTGCCAAACCTTCTCTTCTATCAACCAGAAGGCTTCAAGGGAAGATAGCCGATGGGGTCTTCTTCTTCAATTTGGTAGGTTGGTGAAGGAGTGCGAACCCGACTTTGTTGCTATGGAGAACGTCCCCGGCCTGGAGGGGAAAGATGTGTTCTGCTCCTTCTGCGACATTCTCGAAGAGTTGGAGTACGATTACTCGTACTCTGTGGTTGATTGTACGGACTACGGTGTTCCTCAGCGTCGCAGGCGCCTGGTTCTCCTTGCTTCTCGTCATGGGCATATTGCCATTCTGCCCAAAGGGGACTATGGAGTGGCGCCGTCCACTGTTCGGGAAGCAATAGGGGCGCTGCCCGTGCTCAAGGCCGGACATTGCGACCTCGACGATCCTCTGCACTTTTCATCCGCCCTGTCTGAGAGGAATTTGGAGCGCATTCGCTCCTCTCAGCCTGGCGGAACATGGAAATCATGGGATGCCTCGCTTCGGCTTCCCTGCCACGAGCAGGAGACGGGCGACGGTTATGGGGCTGTGTACGGAAGGATGGAGTGGGATAAGGCTGCACCTACGATCACGACACAATTTTACAACTACGGAAGCGGCAGATTTGGGCATCCCGATCAGGATCGAGCGATTTCGTTCAGGGAGGGCGCTCTTCTGCAGACGTTTCCCGAGGATTACGCCTTCTACGACCCGAAGGGGAAGATGGGACGAAGAGAGTTGGGGCGGCTTATCGGCAATGCGGTGCCAGTTCGTCTCGGGGAGGTTATTGGGTTGAGCATCATGAGGCATGCGCTCGGCCTTCGGGCCTCGTCGGGGGAAGAGGGTGTTTCTACATTGCTGTAGGTGTTCGGGTGTAGGGGATTTTCCTCCTTCAATCTGGCGAAGCGCCTCTTCTATTTGGTTGATTCTGGCCGCAATGCTCCTATGCCTATTTCTCGTCCTCCGCCTCTTCACTGGGAATCTCTATGTGCTTTTCGGTCTTGTGCCAGTTGTCGAGGTTGAGGACATTCCCATCTATCTCGTATTCCTGCCATGAGGTGTCGTGCTTGCCATCGCTAAAGGTGGTCCAGTAATATCGGATTCGAGCTCCCTCCGGGACGTCCCAAACCGGCGTGCCGTACTTCGATGAGTCGCCGCCGACGGCGGCGATGACCGTTGCGGGATAGTCGCCATGGCCCGTAGGCGCCTCAGATACTCGCAGAGGGCGGGCGGCCTCCTCTGCTGTTTCGGCAGGCTTGACGAGCATGATGGGTGACGAAGCGTAGTTGAGTTCGTCGGCATTCAAATGCCAATAGCCATGGTCGGCGGTAACGACGATGGTGGCGTTACCGTAGACTCCCAAGCGCTTCATCTCCTGGAGGTAGTCGGCGACGATACCAAGCGAGCCTTCGCTCTGCTCAATGAGGTCGCTTTCTTTGACGCGGTCGCCGTTCTTGTCGAGGGTGTAGGGCCAGTGGGCGCCCATTAGGTGGATAAATCGGAACGAATTGCTCTCGTCGTTCAGGGTGAGCCCCTCTTCGCGAAGCATGTTTCCGTAGAAGGCATCATCAATAAGGTACTCGGCGCTTTGGGAGGGATCGTGGCCGATGTAGGCGTTGTTCAGGTCTTCCGTCGAGAACCAAAATAGGGGCTTGAGCGCCCAAGGCATGTCGCGGTACAACGAGACTTTCGCAAGGATAAGCAGTGCGGCGGGGATGTCGGGATGTGCAGAGTCGCCCTCCTTGTGGATGTTCTCCGCGAACTCGGCTGCGTCCTCATTGTGGTCGCCAAGCGTGTCCGTGTAGATACTGATGTCGTAACTGGCATCGACGACATCGCGCAAGAGCGTGCTGTCGGTGAACCAGCTGTCGTAGAAGTCGTGGAATTTCTCGTTGCCCTCAGGGACACGACCAGTGAGCAAGTATTTGACGCCATAGCGCGTGGGCACCATTGAGCCGGTGGAATCGTGGTAATAGGTGAAGCCTGTGAATTCGTCCAACACGCTCGGGTCATCTTGGAGCACCTGGTCCATGGTGGCGGTGTCGAACATATCCAGAACGAACACGATGACGTTGCCGTTCTTCGACAGGTCGAACAGGCCCTCGCGAGTGATGACCGTGCGGGACGCGCTGGCGTCCCTTTCGCCTTGCTGATCGGCTATAATGCCGATGACGCCAGCAGCTTGCACCACGACGAGACAGGTGCTGATGACGATGACGAGTGCCCTCTCGATGCGCGGCCTCTTCGCGGCTAGGAAGATAGAGCCGCCTATTAGGACAATCCACGTTAGGGCGCTGAAAGCGGTTATGTATTCGTGGGCCCGCAAATCGAGAGCCTGTCCGTCGGCGATGGGCAGGCCGATGTTCAGGAACAACGCCTGGAGGTAGCATCCCAGCCCGAGGGCGCAGACAACGCCAAGCGCCACAGTGAAGGCTCGCCCGCGTAAGAGGGAGAGAGCTGCAGCGAGGATAAGGGCTGCGCTGCCGCACGCGACAAGCAGGGGAGCCAGAATATCGGACGCGGAGAACACCAGGCTGGTGCCGCTGCCGCTCACGATCTCAATGGGGGTCATCACGAACGCGGTTCCTACGGCGAACACGGAGACGGGTAGCGCTCGAGCGAAGCGCAGTGGCCAGGCGAGCGGACGGTCGGCGCCGATTGGCGTGGCGAGGCGCCGCTTGCGCTCCCGGGCGCTTGCGTCCGCCTGGGCGATAGCCTGCTCATAGTCGGGGGAATCGGGGAAGAGTTCACGCACGGCGGGGTCGCGCTCTTTTTTGGCGTCCTCATCGATGCCGAGGATCCTCATGAGGGCACGGCGGCTACGTCGGAAGGCGACGCCGATAACGGCGCTTAAGGCCACGGCTACGCCGGCAAGGGCCTGGATGGCGTAGGTCATGACCGATGGGTCGACGTAGGCCCAGGCGCGCTCGGGCAGCCCCAGCGTGGCTACGAGGGCGAAAAGCCCTAGGAAGAGAGCGCTATGCAGGAAGAGCGCGCAGCATTTAGCGAGCCTCATCGGCGGCCTCCTTCTCGTTCGCGGAGACGTCGGCGTTGGATGAACTCTGAGCCTTTAGCACGGCACCGAGCAGATAGCGCCCCGCCGCCTCGCCGCCGTGCCCCAGGTTGAACACGAAGCCGTCGCGTACATCACGAATGCGTTCTTCCCACAGCGCGCGAGTGCGCAGAAGCTCGGTGACCACGTCTCCGAAGGTACTTGCGTCTTCAAGGGGTATGGACTTTCCCAGACGGTTGCGTAACGAGACGTCGGTGGAATCGATGCCGAACCGCTTGTAGTTGGGGTTGCGCACCTTCGGGGGCGTGTCCATGAAGATGGCGGGCTTGAAGGTGGTGAAGCAGAACTCGCAGAAGATGGACGACCAGTCGGTCACGATGAGGTCGGCCTGCAGAATGGAATCGAAGCCGCTGAAGTCGCCCTCGAAGACAAGTTCCTCGCGCGGCACGTCGGCGTAGCGGCTCTTGAACGCATCCCACCGGGTCCGGTAGCGCTTGATGTATTCCGGGTGCGGGCGCACGATGATCTGGTAGCCGCGTCCGAGCGCTGAGGCCAGCATGGGGTCAATGCAGCTGTCCATGATGTTGTCCTCTTGCCAGCTGGGAGCGATAAGGATGGTCGGTCGCTCGTTGGCCACGTGCAGCTCAGGGCGCGCCTCGTAGTCTGCGATCTCCTCGTCGAGCAGGTTGTAGCCGCATTCCACGAGGTTCTTCGGGGCGACGCCCTTCACATTCTCTATCTGGCGCATCTCGGTGATCTGGTGCGGGCCGGTGCACAGAAGCGTGTCGTAGTTGTCGTACTCACCCTCGGTGGAGGTCATGTCCATCGAGGTCATGTGGTGGAACATGTACACGTATTCGATGTCGCGGCGCACGTAGGAGCGCTTGATGTAGAAATTGTCCAAGTCGCCCAGGGTGGTCACCACCACGTCGGCGTCCATCTTCATCATGAGCGTGATGGCGCGCTTCTCGCCGATGTAGTAGGGAAACAGCCTCGGCTGCGTTTCCGCCAGTGCGAACACCTGGTCGTTGGGGTCGTTCGTCACGTAGTGGATACAGATGTCGGAATGGGCGAGCAGCCATTCGATGGCGCCCTTGAAGTACTTGTAGAAGCCGCTGCCCTCCGAGTAGAAGACGATGTGCTTGCCGGCGATGGAGAAGAACCGCTTGAAATCAGTCTTCTCGCGCTTGGCGAGGGGGTCGCGCTGGTACCACTTCGTCTGCTTCTTGCCGATGGCGTTCAGGCCCTCCAGTTCCTCGCGGCTGGCGTTGAGCTCGTCGTAGTCGATGTACTTCGCCGGCTTGATGATGATGTTGCAGGCGATCTGCACCAGGATGGAGAGCAGATTAGAACAGATCCAGTAGAAGGCCATGCCGGCCGCCACAAACATGCCCAAGAAGAACGAGAGCGCGATGGAAAGCCCGTTGGTGGTGTTCTTTTCGAGGCGCGTCTGCTCCTTCTGCAGGGGGTTGATGGCGTTCTGGGCGCAGCCCATGGCTACCGCGGACAGGCCGGCCAGCACAGGCATGACCCACGACAGGCCGCCGTCCTCCACGGGGACGAGGCCCAGAAACTCGGTGCCGGAGGTGCCGCTGTCGGTGATGCCGTGGACGACATCGACGAGGCCGAACAGAATGAGGATCTGGATGGCCAGCGGGATGAGGCTGAGCATCGGGTGGTAGTGCTTCTCCTTGTAGAGCGCCGTCTGCTTCTCGCCGATGGTCTCCGCGTCGCCGAAGAAGCGAATCTTGATGCGGTTGAGCGCCGGCATCAGCTGCACCATGACGATGGAGTTCTTCTGCACCCACAGCGCCATGGGCATGAGGACGATCTTGATGATGACGGTGAACAGCAGAATAGCGAGCCACCAATTGTGGGTGAGCGCGTAGCACGGGTCGACGATGAGGGAGAAAGCGTCTGCTAGAAACCGCATACGAGCCCTTTGCTTTGGGGCGGTCTAGCGATTTTGCGAGCTTTTCGGGTCGATACTGCCATGGTCGGGAATGCCTTTCAAGCGGACTGAGGGGATGAGCGCGGTCATTATAGCGTATCGGCCACAGATGGAAAGAAGTGTCTGGGGCCATTGCGCTGCGGATGGGAGGATCCGCTTCGGAGCATTTTCGCCCTCACGGCCAAGATAATCTGATCTTGCGACTTAACTTGTGCGGTGCTATGCTCACCTGCAGAGAAGCGTTGACATCAGATCAAGAAAGGGGATGATTGCATGTCTTATGCTGCGAGGAGAGAAGGGCTCGCGCGCTTTCTGCAGTTGATGGCGATGACGGCTTTCGCAGCGTTGCTTGCGACGGGCATCGCGGCGTCCATACCGTCGAGCGCATGGGCCGACGAAGCTTTCGATACGGGCGTGGTGCCGCAAGTGCTTGGTGATGCGGAGGTGGCAGGCGATGTGGAATTGTTTGCCGCTCAAGCGGAAGTTGATATGGTGGATGCTTTGGCGGCTCCGATCGAGCGCAATTACGATTTCGCGTTCCAGGTGCTCAACCTGGTGAACGAGGAGCGAGCAGCGGCAGGGGTCGATCCTTTGACTATGGATCCCCAGCTCCTTAATGCTGCCATGAACGTTCGCGCGGTGGAGTGCTCTGTGCTTTTCAGCCATGAGAGGCCGGACGGACAGCAATGCTTCACGGCGGCTCCTGATCTCATGTATGGCGAGAACATCGCCGTCGGGCAGCTGGATCCCGAAGATGTGATGGCTTCATGGATGAATTCGACGGGTCATCGTCAGAACATCCTAGATCCGGATTACAAGTCCATCGGCATCGGTTGCGTATATGCGGGCGGCTTCGGTCCCTATTGGGTGCAGTGCTTCGGCATTAACGAAGTTGCATCTCCGGCGAAGAATCCAGGCGACTCTGCCGTCATTCAGCGCATCTCCGTTCCGAGGAGTTGGCTCACTGCGAGCAATTTCGTGTTCGAGTACAACTATTACAGTGTGGAGCCGGGTGAGTCCGATGAGGCAGTCGTGGCTTTCCTCAACCAGGGAAGCGGCCAGGCTTACTGCATCCTCGACCCTTCCATTTTCCAGTGGTCGAGCGAGAAGCCCTCGGTGGTCACGGTGAGCGCGGCCGGTGTTATCACTGGCAAAGCACCCGGTACTACCAATGTCGTCGCCAAACTCGGCAAGCTTGTATCTGTTTCAGTGTCTGTGCAGGTTGAGGGCGAAGTGGGTACTTGGAAGAAGTCCGGGGGCAAATGGTGGTTCCAGCTTGATGATGGGTCGTACCCCTACAGCCAATGGGCTCAGATCGATGGTGACTGGTACTATTTCGATCGTTCTGGCTACATGCAGACTGGGTGGTTGAAGCTAGGCAAAAGTTGGTACTACTTGAAGAGTTCTGGCGTCATGACCGAGGGCTGGCAGAAAGTCGGCGGCGCTTGGTATTACCTCAATCCAGGGTCGGGCGTTATGGCCACGGGCTGGAAGCAGGTGGACGGAGCGTGGTACTACTTGGGCAAGTCCGGCCCGATGCTCAAAGGTTGGCAGAAGGTCGGAGGTTCCTGGTACTACTTGAAGGGATCCGGCGCCATGGCTACGGGTTGGCAGAAGGTTGACGGCGTGTGGTACTATCTGAAATCGTCGGGCGCTATGGCCACTGGTTGGCAGAAGGTTGACGGCCAGTGGTATTACCTCGCCACCTCGGGTGCCATGGCCAAGAGTCAGTGGGTCGGCAATTACTATCTAACTGGTTCAGGCGCGATGGCGACCAACACGTGGATTGGGAAATACCATGTGAATGCGGCTGGTGTGTGGGATCAAACGCGGTAGGACACGACTGGACTACGCTTTTACGTCATCGAATGCCCATGCGAGGGGAGGGGATTCCGAAAGAATCCCCTCCCCTTTGACTTTCCGTTGAATAGGGAAGACCTGTGGTGTCCCGTATTCAGGTTGCCAAGCGCCGCAAGGGTTCAGGTGCGGGGTATATCGCCTGACGTTGGCCACGCAAATACCTAGATATAGAGGATCCCTCCCGAATCTCTCCATGCGTAGAGTGCCCTCAATGTGCTCGAATCGAAATCATTTCTAGAGCATTCAATCATGCCGCAGATACCATTTTCATTAGCGATTATCTTACTCGTGTCCAGTTGGCGAAGATAGTTGTCTGAGCAGCTGAGCCATTCGAGTCTTGCTTTGCTGGAGAACTGAATCGCCCACAATTCGTTGGAGCTGCAAAGTAAGTAGGTTAACTTCGGACATTGCCTCAAATCCAGATTCTGCAGCTTTGTGCCAGTGACGTGCAATTTCTCAAGATTTGGCGTTTCCAGCGAGAGCTTCGACAGGTTGGGGCTTACTTCAATTTTCAAGCTTGTGAGGCCACCATTTTTTCCGATGCTTATTTCTGTCGCCCCAATGCAAGTGAGTGATTCGAGAGCTCCACATTGTGAGAAATCCATATAGCCATTGAGACAGTTTCCGGAACTCAGGTTTACCATCTTGACGGGATATCCCTGGATGCTTCCGGGAACCTTAACGAACACTACTGCATTGGCGGGTATTGAAAACTCATTCTTGAGACCCGTTATCTCGGCAGTACCTCCTCTCAGCTTGTAATCGAAATCCGATTCCTTATCGAAGAGCTTTGCATTCTTTACCCACTTGCCATCAGGGCCAACGTAGTATTTCCCGATCCATTCATTGATCATCATTGCGCCCGATGATCCGACGTAGTAGGCTCCGATCCACTTGTTAGTGGCCATCGCTCCTGATCCGGGCTTTAAGTAGTACCACTTGCCCGAAACCTTCTGCCATCCCTCTGCCATCTCACCAGAGGTCTTGAGATAATACCAGGTCTTCCCGATCTTCTGCCAGCCCGTGGCCATGGAACCGGAGCTATTTAGGTAGTACCACTTGCCCGAAACCTTCTGCCATCCGGTCTTCATCCATCCGGATTTGTCGAACAGATACCACTTGCCGCCGATTTTCGCCCAGCCCGATTTAGCGTAACTGCCTCCCGAATAGGCATACCACCACTTACCGGAGGACTTTTTCCAGGTGCCTGCTGGTGCTGCATAAGCAGGCTGTGCGTCGGAAGCTATGGTCGCTGCCGCCACTCCGCCGAAGCATCCAGTTGCGAGCACGACGGCCAGGGCCGTCGATGTCGCTTTTCTTGCCAGCGATGAACCCATGCTGTTTCCTTTCTCTCGAGCACAATTCGTACTCGTCGAAAGTGTAACATCAGATCGTTTAGCGATGCTGATTAATATACGATTCCCAGCTAAGGTGGGACCACCCTCCAAGTGGAGTCAGGGGCCTGAGGGGCCGCAGGGGCCTGAGGGGCCGCAGGGGCCTGAGGGGCCGCAGGGGCCTTAAAGGGGGAGTTGTGCCTTGCGGGGGAGAGCCGTCGACCCAAGCGACAGGACGCCCTCGCCGATCATTGAAGGAGCCATTGCAGAAGCCGCCAAGCCAAGTCGAGTTGCATGAAAAGAAGTTGCCGTCCCGAACAAAACCAAGCCACTGCATATCGTCATTGAACACCATTTCGCTGTTTTCGTCTTGCCACCCAACGCACTTGCAGTTCCTGTCGAATATCGCTTTCATCTTGTCTCCTTAGCTTGCGGGCACGAGGTCAATAATGCCATCCTGGAGAAGATTCCTAAGGATCTCGTCCGCTGCTGCGTTCTTGGTTGAGCTTGCTATGTTCCTGAACGCGCTATAATTATTCTTAATGATTTCGAAGACCACCTCTGCGCTATCTTCATTATTGTCTGTGGCAGTTGTTGCAACCTGGGAGACAAAGTTGATCAAGTAATCGTCGAGATGCTCGGTAAAGAGAGCTAATGAATCCGTGTTTGTGCTCCCTGAATGTGCAATGCTGTTTCTTATTCTATAAAGCCTGCATAATTGCATTCTGACGACGATACGGTGCTCTTCGACCTTTTCGAATAGCCTCCTCGGATTGCTCATAAGATTGTGGAGCTGGAGGCAACGCTGTTCAAGCAAACAGTTGATCTTACATTTGCTGAGGAGGTCTTTGTAGCCCGTCTCGTCTCTCAAGCATCTAGAGAGTGCTTGCACTTGTGCGCGTCGTGGTCGGTGTTTCATGAAATCGAAAGTGTCGTCGGCAAAGTTGCTATCGATTCTGCAGCGATCGCAATCGGCTATAAAGTTCCTGAGAAGTCTGTAAACGTATCTCGAGCAAAGTGCGACCGGGACTGTTTCAAGAATACAAGAGATTATGTTCTCACAAGCGCTGCTCCGGCATAGAGACTCGAGTGCTACCCAGGTGCTCATGAACCGTTCTTCTTGGGAGCCAGAGGCCTTTCCCATTCCGGCGTAAGCGAAAGCTGCCCTCAGCTTGCTGCTTACGGAAGTATCTTTGCGCCGCATAAGCTGCTTTGACGCCTCGAATACTCTTTGGTTGCTTACCATGTAAGAAATCGAGCCAAAAAGATCTTCATTGCGCAGCACTCGGGCACAGTCTGAATTGTTGTACAACACCCAGCAGGACGTTTCTTCGTCGCGCCAGGATTCTATGTAGTTGTAAAAGGTGAGCATGTTCAGAACATCGGAGCATGCATTGATGGCACTGTGACAAGCGGCGAAGCAGTCAAAGGCTTCTGTTTCGATGACCATGAAATTTCGTTCAGGCAGGGCCTGGTTGACGCCGTTCTTGAATAGCTCTCGCACATCGGCATATGGACGTATCTCAATATTCATAGAGCGGATCAAATCTTGGACCGTGTTTCCGAATTCTTGTCGAGATTTGTTCTTGGTTTTATATCTCAAGTTAAGGGGTATGAATACGGTGAAAGGCTTGGGTGTGGAAGTGGAGATGTTTTCTCGCAGCGAGAGCCAGGCTTCACTGTTTGAGCTAGAACCTCGGAGTACGTCGACGGCTTCGTAGAGCGCTGGTGTCGACCAGCCCAGTGAAGCACAGTAGCTGATTATGATCTCGGTGTTCTGCATGATCTTATCTTGTTCGCTTTGGCTGACGGCTTTTTCGAGTGCCGAAAAGTGCTCCTCCAGATAAGTCGGCGAAAATGCATCGTAACAATACTTGATATGATACTGCAGAGCATGAAGTTCGGCTTCGTCTTTTGACTTTCGTCCAAGACGGGATAGAAGCTGATTGTATGTTGCCCTGTGGCCGTCCGCCAAGACCCGGTCTTTTCTGAGAATTCGAAGAGTCTCGCCCTGACATTCCGCGACACTATGGTTCGTTGAGTAGGTTCCATCGAGCGTGAGACCGATCACGTCATACAGCTCTCGAAGGGCGCTTATCGAATTCATTATTTTGTACTGATAGGAGCCTATGGTCCTCCGGTCTGTGAGTTCTTTCCAGGTCTGATAAAGGAGATGATACATTTCATCGATCTCTAGTTTGATGAGATCTGCGTTATTGTTGCGCTTGAGCATCGCTTCACCCGTCTCGTTTGACAAAAGATGTCCGATTGGTTATTGTAGCCATGTCGATACGAGGGGTACGCTCTGAAGTGAATGAATCATAAGATCGCTCTTCTTTGCCTACCCCTCTAACTTTGTACGTTATTGTATTGCATTGAGCCTCTGATTTTTGACAATTTTCGCTAATTACCTGAATATCTAAGCAAGGACGAATGATAGATAAGCCGATCGACTGTCTAACCATGTTTGTGGTTTGTCTCCGTCGTTAGTTATAACGTGGTGCATCGGTCAATAAACTGCGTATAAGATGAGCGTTTGTTTTGCGAGACTAATTGGAGCAAGGAGACAGCTGTGGCGTTCCAGGAGTACGATAACCCCGAAGAGCTCAAGAAGGTGCAAGAGCTGTCAACGAAACTGCTCGGAGAGTTCGACCGGGTTTGCCGCAAGTTGGATATCCCCTATGTTGTGTGGGCGGGGACGGCATTGGGTACCGTAAGGCACCATGGCTTTATTCCCTGGGATGACGATGTCGATGTCGCCATGGTGCGCAGCGATTACGAGCGGTTCATCCGGGAGGCTCCTGCGGTTATCTCGGACGAGTTCGAGATAGTCAATATGCGCACTGAGCCGAACTTCGTCTCTATGGTTACCTATCTAACACTGAGGGGGACCACTTTCATCCCGGATTTCTTCGAGGGCTGCGCCTATAAAAAACCCCTGAGCATCGATATCGATGTTTTGGACAATATGCCCGACTCTGAAGCCGACTACAAGCGCCAGAATCGCAAAACGTGGCTATGGGGGCGCCTTTTGTTTTTGAGCGCCGCCCCAGAGCCCTATCTGCCTTTCGACGGCATCAAGAAGAAGGTCGTGAACGGCATTTGCCGGATCGCCTACGGAGGCATGCGTCTTGTTGGGCTGACCCCTGTGAAGCTGCAAGAGCATTGGGATAAAGCAGCTCGCCAGTTCGAGCAAAGCGAGACCAAGCGCGTTGCCGATTACGCGGATCGTTCGCCTATCAAGTGGTCCGCTACGCGAGACGAGTTGTTCCCTGCGCTCGATATGCCCTTCGGCGACATCGTCGTGAAGGTGCCAAGGGCTTACGACGATATCCTTACGCGGAATTACGGCAACTACATGGAGCTTCCTCCGGTGGAGCAGCGTAAAAATCATCGCCCATCTCAACTTGATTTCGGCGAATATTAGGAAACGTCATGGCTCAGGAGGGTAGTCTCGGGCGCGATTATCTCTGGAATACGCTTGGTAGCGTAATGAACGCGGCTGCGAGCGTCGTTCTTCTTCTCGTGACTACGCGCGTCCTGGGCAGCTACTGGGGCGGCGTCTTCTCTATCGCCTATGCCGTTGGGCAGCAGTTTCAAACGCTCGGCGCTTTCGAGATGCGGCCCATGCAGTCGACGGACGTCGAGAAAGAGCATGCCTTCTCGACATACCTGGCATCCCGCATCTTGACGACTTTCTGCATGGTCGGGTGCATTGTCGGATATGCTCTGCTATCGACCGACATCGCAGAGGAGTTCCTGCTGATTGTGCTCATTGCGGGGCTTAAGATTTTCGACGTGCTTGAAGATGTGTTTCATGGGGCCTTTCAGCAAAACGGAAGGCTCGATGTTGCGGGGAAAGCCTTCTTTTTCAGGTCTCTTGTGACGACGGTGGTATTTATCGCGGCCCTGGTTCTGTCGAAGAGCCTCAGCGCGACGTGCATTATCACAATAATCATTTCCGCTATTGCCCTCGTTGGGCTCAATCTGCCACCCGCCAAGCAGCTTCTGGCGCCACCGGGCCGCTTTGATGTTCGCGATATGTTCCGATTGCTGGGCAGCTGCCTGCCGTTGTTCGCGGGAGCCTTTTTAGCGATGTATCTTTCCAATGCCCCGAAATTCGGACTGGACGCCTATATGGTGAAAGACTTCCAGGCGTATTACTCGGCCCTCTTCATGCCGGCCCTTGTGATTAACCTGCTGAGCGCATTTGTATTTCGTCCTTTGCTGACTCGGCTAGCGGTCGATTGGATCAAGCGCGAGACGAGCGTGTTCCTGGGTACTATTGTTAAGGGGTTGCTGTGGGTCGGCGTGGCGTCGGCCGGTGTTGCGGTGCTCGCTTTCTTCTTGGGCGTTCCGGTGTTGAGCTTTCTTTTCGGGCTTGATTTGTCGCCCTATAGGGCCGAATTGATGGTGCTTGTGCTCGGGGGCGCCTTCAACGCGGCGAGTATTGTGGTGTACTACGGCCTGGTTGTGATGAGGATGCAGGTATTTGTCTTGGCGGGATACGGATGTGCTGCAGCTTTTGCTTACGTGCTGGGGGGCAATCTCGTGCAAGCCTTCGGTATTATGGGCGCGTCCCTTCTTTACGCATCATGCATGCTGGTCGTCGTAATCGCCTTCGCGCTGTTTTTCGCGGTCGGCTTCCGGCACAAGACGAGAAAAGCTGAAACTTAGACCCGGAGCTTTGGCCCTCTCGGTATATTCGGGAATTTGGCTTCTCGCGGTATGCGCCCTCTCGGGTTTCACGTACAATGAAACAATGCGAGAAGCCATCAGAGCAAATTGGAGGAATCCCATGAAGGGAATTGTGCTGGCGGGCGGCTCGGGCACGCGGCTGTACCCGTTGACCACCGTGACGAGCAAGCAGCTTCTGCCCGTCTACGACAAGCCGATGATCTACTACCCGCTGTCGGTGCTCATGATGGCGAACATCCGCGACATCCTCATCATCTCGACCCCGACGGATCTGCCGAACTTCGAGCGGCTGCTCGGCGACGGCTCGCAGTTCGGCGTCAACCTCTCCTATGCGGTGCAGCCGAGCCCAGACGGGCTGGCGCAGGCGTTCATCATCGGCGAGGACTTCATCGGCGGTGATTCCTGCGCGCTGGTGCTCGGTGACAACATCTTCTACGGCAACGGCTTGGGGCGCCATTTGCGCCAGGCGGTGGAGGCAGCCGAGTCTCACGGGGGCGCCACGGTGTTCGGCTACCATGTGGAGGATCCGGAGCGGTTCGGCGTTGTGGAGTTCGACGAGGACTTCAACGTGCTGTCCTTGGAAGAGAAGCCGGAGCATCCTCGCTCGAACTTCGCCGTGACGGGGCTGTACTTCTACGATTCCCGCGTGTGCGACTTCGCCAAGCGGGTGAGGCCGTCGGCCCGAGGAGAGCTGGAGATTACTTCGTTGAACCAGATGTATCTGGAAGACGGCTCCTTGAACGTGGTGACGCTGGGCCGCGGGTTCGCGTGGCTTGATACGGGCACCACCGAGTCGCTGTTCGAGGCGGGGGAGTTCGTTCGTGCCGTGCAGCGCAGTCAGGGGCTCTCTATCTCCGTGCTGGAGGAGATCGCCTTTAACAACGGCTGGATCTCCCACGAGATGCTGGCCGAGGCGGCCGCGCGGTACGGCAAGAGCGGCTACGGCAAGCATCTGAAGAAAGTGGCAGATGGGCAGATCGTCCCTCTGCGCTAGCGAATAGGATCGAGGTTTACACGTATGGCCGGAGAGGCTTTGGCACCGCGCCGCATCATCGTGACCGGCGGGGCGGGATTCATCGGCAGCAATTTCGTCCACTGGGTGGTGGAGAACCAGCCAGAGGTGCACGTCACCGTGCTGGACGCGCTTACTTACGCCGGCAATCGCGAGAATCTGGCCGGCATTCCGGAGGATCGCCTGACGTTCGTTCACGGCGACATCTGCGACGCGGCCCTTCTGGAGGAGCTGGTGCCCGAAGCCGATGCCATCGTGCACTTCGCTGCCGAGTCGCACAACGACAACTCCATCGCCGATCCGGCGCCCTTCGTGCGCACCAACGTGGAGGGCACGTTCCAATTGCTGGAGGCGGCGCGGCGCCACGGCACCCGCTTTCACCACATCTCCACCGACGAGGTGTACGGGGACTTGGCTTTGGACGACCCGGCGCGCTTCACCGAGGAGACGCCGTACCGCCCGTCTAGTCCCTACAGCTCCACCAAGGCCTCGTCGGACATGCTCGTGCGCGCGTGGCACCGCACCTACGGGGTGGACGCCACCATTTCCAATTGCTCGAACAACTACGGGCCGCGCCAGCACATAGAGAAGTTCATCCCGCGCCAGATCACCAACATCCTCACGGGCGCGCGGCCGAAGCTGTACGGCGACGGCCTGAACGTGCGCGACTGGATTCACACTGAGGATCACTCCTCGGCCGTTTGGGCCATCCTCACTCGGGGCGAGGCGGGGGAGACCTACCTCATCGGTGCCGACGGCGAGCGCAACAACCTGGAGGTGCTGCGCAGCATCCTCCAGCGCATGGGGCGCAACGCCGACGATTTCGACTGGGTGCGCGATCGGCCCGGCCACGACCGGCGCTACGCCATCGATTCCTCGAAGCTGCGCCGCGAGCTGGGATGGCGTCCCAGGCACACCGATTTCAGCGAGGGGTTGGACGAGACCATCCAATGGTACCGCGACAACGAGGACTGGTGGCGGGGCCAGAAGGAGGCCGTCGAGGCCAAGTACGCGAGCCAGGGACAGTAGGAGAGCGCAGACAGCATGGCAGATCAGATCACTTCGGGCAACTTCACCTTCACGAAGACCGCCATCGAGGGCGTCGTCGTCGTTGACGTCAAGAGCTACGGCGATGATCGCGGCTACTTCATGGAGACTTACAAGCGGGAGGACTTCGTCGCCGGCGGCATCGATTGCGAGTTCGTGCAGGACAACCAGTCCGCCTCGTCGAAGGGCGTGTTGCGGGGCCTCCACTTTCAGATAGAACATCCGCAGTCGAAGCTCGTGCGCGTCGTCGAGGGGGCGGTGTTCGACGTGGCGGTGGATCTGCGGGAGGGCAGCCCCACCTTCGGCCAGTGGGAGGGCGTCGTGCTGTCGGCCGACAATCGCCGGCAGCTATTCATTCCCCGCGGGTTCGCCCACGGCTTCCTGGTGCTGAGCGAACGGGCGGTGTTCTGCTACAAGTGCGACGACGTGTACCACCCGGGCGACGAGGGCGGACTCATGTGGAACGACCCGGCTATCGGTGTCGTATGGCCTCCCATGGAGGGCGACGAGGCCTTCGACGAGACGAAGATCATACTCAGCGACAAGGATCGGGTGCATCCGCCCCTGGCCTCCCTGCGTCGCGCGTAGGCGAGGGAGGACTATTTCATGAAGACGATTGTGGTGACGGGCGCCGGCGGCTACATCGGGTCGCAGGTGGTGCGCGAGTTGGCCGGCCGGGGCGTGCGTGTTATCGCCGTCGACCGCTCGGCCGGCGCGGGCGCGAGCGAGATGCCGGGCGTTCGGTGGGTGGCCACCGACTTGTTCGATCCGGCGCTGGATTTGTGCGAGCTCATCGGGTGTGTGCCCGACGTGTGCCTGCACCTGGCATGGCGCAACGGGTTCGCCCACAACGACGAGAGCCATATGGACGACCTCTCGGCCCACTACCGCTTCCTCATGAACATGGCCCGGGCCGGGGTTGGGCAGATCGCCGTCATGGGCACTATGCACGAGGTGGGCTACTGGGAAGGGGCCATCACGGCCGACGCTCCCTGCAACCCGCAGAGCCTCTACGGCATCGCCAAGAACGCCCTGCGCCAGGCACTCGCGCTCTCGCTGGCGCCGATGCCGGTCGCCTTCCAGTGGCTGCGAGCCTTCTACATCTACGGCAACGACGAGAAGGCCCAGTCCATTTTCGGGAAGCTTCTGCGGGCCGCCCGCGCCGGGGACGAGCGCTTTCCCTTCACCACGGGCAAGAACCTCTACGACTTCATAACCGTCGAGGAGCTGGCGTGCCAGATTGCCGCCGTGGTGCTGCAGGATAAGGTGGCGGGCGTCATCAACTGCTGCACCGGAGCGCCGGAGAGCCTGGCCGATCGCGTAGAGGGGTTCATTCGCGAGAACGGGCTTTCCATTGCCTTGGACTACGGCGCCTTCCCCGACAGGCCCTACGATTCGCCGGGCGTGTGGGGCGACGCGACCGAGATTCGCGCCATTCTGGCCTCCGAGGGCTCCTTCGACACCGCGGACGGCTGCGAGAGCGCCGAGGTGAGCTAGATGACCTTTGCCCCTTCCGACCATACGTTCGCCGTGTGTGCCTACAAGGAGAACCCCTATTTGGCGACTACAGTGGAGTCGCTGCTCGCCCAGGACGCGCGCTGCCCGATCATCATCTCCACCTCGACGCCCAGCGACCATATTAGCGCCGTGGCGCGCCGCTTCGATGTGCCGGTGGTGGTGAACCCGGATCCCCGCGGGGCCGCGAGCGACTGGAACTACGGCTACGATGCAGCCGAGACACCGCTGGTGACCATCGCGCACCAGGACGACTACTACGAGCCGAACTACCTCACCACGATGCTTGCCGCCGTCAACGGCTACGAGGCGGACGGGCTGCAGCTGGCCTTTTCCGACTACTACGAGATTCGCAACGGCGAGCGCGTGGCCGGCAACGCGCTTCTGCGCATTAAGCGCGTGCTGAACGCCCCTCTAGGGGCGCGGGCTCTGAACGGGTCACGATTCGTGAAGCGCCGGGCGCTATCCCTGGGCAACCCCATCTGCTGCCCGGCGGTGATGCTCGTGAAGGAGAATCTGGGGCCGTCCGTGTTCGACGAGACCTACCGGAACAGCTGCGACTACAAGACCTGGGTCGATTTGGCCAACGAACCGGGACGGTTCGTGTACGTGCCGGAATGCCTGATGGGGCACCGCATCTACGAGGAGTCTTCCACGTCGAAGAACCTGAAGGACGGTACGCGCCAGGCGGAGGATCTGGAGATCCTCTCGTCGCTGTGGCCGGCGCCGGTGGCGAGGCTTATCTACAAGGTGTACGCTCTGGGCGAGAAGAGCAACGAGCTTTAGCGTTTGGGCTAGGAAGGGAAGCCATGGCATCCATTATCTCCGAACTGGGCAAGCACTCGCTGTCCGATATCGTCTCCATGGGTTGCGCTTTCGTCGCGACAAAGCTGTTCTATCCGGGAGCCACGCTCATCCGGCGTCCTTTCCATATTCGTCAGAAGGCGAATCTGAGCTACGGTCCCGGGTTCACCACCGGTCATGGCTGTCGGTTCGAGATGTTTGAAGACGGCGTCATTCAGTTGGGTCGCAACTGCCATATTGGCGACAACGTGCATCTGGCGGCTCTGCATCGCATCACCGTCGGCGACGACTGCCTGTTCGCCTCGAAGATTTTCATTTCCGATTTGGGCCATGGATCCTATGGTGAGGATGGATGCGACCCCTCCGTGCCGCCCAACGACCGCCCGCTGGTGGGCTCGCCGGTGACCATCGGCGATAACGTGTGGCTGGGCGAGAACGTCTGCGTACTTCAGGGTGTCACCATTGGCAGCGGGTGCGTGGTTGGCTCGAACGCAACGGTATCCCGCGATCTGCCCGACAACTGCATCGCCGTTGGTTCACCGGCGCGGCCCATCAAGGTATACGATGCAGAAACCCATAGCTGGGTTCGCTGCAGAGCGTGACGGTGTGAATGCTTCGGGGAAATAGGAGCAAATCCTCTAACGACTGATAAACTGTCAAAAGTTTTCAGACGTCAGTGGAGGCTCCATGCGCAAAGCAGCACATTCTCTCAATTGCATTTTCGTACTAGTGGCTTTTGTTGCCGTGGCGGCGGCTTGCCTTATGACATGCGTTTCTCCTGCATACGCCGATGGGGGAGACGATGGTACGGTGAAAATACATGTGCTTCCGTTCAATTACATGGATGCCATTGTCCTTGAGTGCGATGGCCATTTCGGAATGGTTGATGCAGGAGAGGATAGCGACTATCCCTCGGATGATGACCCGAGATATCCGCTGCGGCCAGGCGTGACGAAGGGGCGTGGCGTGGAAGCTGAGGTTGCTGCCTATCTGCGATCTCTCGGCGTCACGAATAAGAACTTCGACTTTCTTATCGGCACCCATCCCCATAGCGATCACATCGGGGGAGCCGACGAGGTGATATACGAATTCCATCCGAAGGCGATTTACACGCCTTATTACGATGATGATCTCATCACGCGCACTGCTGGTCTCTGGGACAACCAATACGTTTACGATCACCTCATCGCGGCGGTGAAGTGGGCTGCCGGTCCGCAGGGGTATGGTGCGCGCTTCGTGCAGTACTTTCTTGGGGATGAGCACATTCCGGAGGATGCCGACGCCGAGCTGATAGGGGATCCGGTGTTCTCGCTGGGGAGTGCTCGCATTGAGATCAAAAACTGCTCATCTCAATATATCGAGACTAAGGTTCCCGACGCCAATTACTTCTCTTATGGTGTGTTGGTTGAAGCCTCCAATGGCCGAAAGGCTTTTCTGGCGGGAGATATCAACAATTACACCGATGGCGAGGCTGCCAAAGGCGATGAAACCGCGCTATCTGATGAGCTCGAAGATATAGATTTCTTGAAATTGGGCCATCATGGGGGTCGGGGTTCGAACACTCCCGAGTACCTTGAGGCTATCTTGAGAACGGCGAAAGAAGGCGACCGTCCGGCAGTTGTGCAGACGGGGGAGTATCGCTCGCTTCCGATTCGTTCGCTTTCGGCTATTCGGGCATTGGGGGTGCGGTATTATTCAACAGACGACGCCGCTAATTTGGGTTACGGTGCCATCGTCGGCACGTTGTCCAACGATTGCGTTCGGGTCAACATGGATGATGCCCCGTCTTATGTTCTGAGGCATGATGAAGAGCCGCAGGCTCTACTGTACAGCAAGGGTCTTCCTGTGGCTGCGCGAGGATGGCATGCTACTTCTAGCGGAGTACCCTATTATTTCAACGATGACGGAACCGTGGCTCGTGGGTGGCACCAGCGCGATACGCGGTGGTACTACTTTGGGAGCAATGGGGCGCCTCTTTCGGGATGGCAATATGTAAAGGGACTTTGGTATTACTTGTCGCCTGAGGACTATAGCATGAGGACTGGGTGGCTCGAGGACAAAGGCGAGCGATATTACTTGCAACCCGATGGAGCCATGTATGCGGGCACCGGATGGGCTTTAATCGAAGGCCAGTGGTACTACTACGCTGATGGCGACGGTGCGGTAAAGACAGGCTGGGCCAAGGTCGGGGGCAAGTGGTACTACCTGAGGCCCGGCTCCGGCGCCATGGCCACGGGCTGGCAGAGCGTCGACGGCGAGTGGTACTTCCTCGACGGGTCGGGCGTCATGAAGACGGGCTGGCTCAGCATCGGCGGAAAGTGGTACTACCTCAAGGGCTCCGGCGCTATGGCCGAGGGCTGGGCCAAGGTCGGGGGCAAGTGGTACTACCTGAGGCCCGGCTCCGGCGCCATGGCCACGGGCTGGCAGAGCGTCGACGGCGAGTGGTACT
>OLPO01000920.1_pt1 | contig 21722 bp, 8 predicted proteins | sample 1672831 | NCBI WGS metagenome assembly OLPO01 (sample SAMEA3136728, study PRJEB25190) | human gut metagenome
TTACGCAGGTATGGCTCAGGCATACAGACAGCACTTAATTGATAATGGAACATTGAAAGAAAGAACAACAGAAGGTTCAAACCTTCCAATTAGAGTTGACTTCTTAATGTCAGATTCAAAGAAAGGTGTATTCTCAACACAGCAGGTAACAGTAACAACTGCTGATGATGTAAGAAACATCTTAAACAAGTTAACAAAAGATGGAGTTGAAAATATTAATACAGGTTTAATCGGATGGCAAAGCGGTGGAGAAACATTATCAAAGCCAAACAGCACAAGTTTTTCAAGTGCCGTAGGAAGTGAAAGTAAGTTCACTTCATTAATATCTGATTTTGCTAAGAAGAATATTGATATTTCATTCTCAAGAGAGTTTACAACAATTAATGAAGATATGGTAAGTTACTACAGCAACTCTGCTAAGCACTTAAATACAAAATACCTTCAGGTTGATAAAACAGATATTTTACCAAAGAATGCTCCTGTAACAGAATTTGGTTATGCACTTCCTAAGAAGACAGCACAGTGGATGGATGACTTATATGAAGATTTAGGAGAATACAGCAAGTCATTTACAATTGACGGAGCATCAAATGTATTAGTTAGTACATACAGTAGTGATGGTGTAGAAACAACAGTAAGTGATGCAATTAAGTTATATCAGAATTCATTACAGAAAATGAAGAAGAATGGTACAACACTTAACTTAGTAGCACCAAACAAATACTTATGGAAATACACAGACAGATACTTACAGTCACCTGTAGGAACATCACAGTATGTATACGAAACAGATACAGTTCCATTTTTACAGATGGTACTTAACGGTACAATGGAAGTATATGCACCATATGCAAACTTCTCATTCTACTCAACAACAGATCAGTTAAGAATGATTGACTACAATATTTGTCCTTCATTTGTATTAACACAGGAACCATCATATCTTTTAGCATCAACAACTTCATCAGACTACTATTCAACAGAGTTTGAACAGTATGAGCAACTTGTAAAAGATATTTACAACAAAGTCAACACACCATTATCTAAGGTTATTGGATATAAGTGGTCAGGCCGTAAGGTAGTAAGTGACGGTGTTATCGTTAATACATACAAGAAAGACGGAGATACAAAGAGTGTAGTAATTAACTATACAAAGGATAAAGTTACTGTAGGAAATACAGAAGTAGCTGCACAGAGTGCAGAAGTAATTGAAGGAGGTGTTAAATAATGGCCGAAGAAAAGAAGACAACAGAAGTAAAAACAACTCCTAAAAAAGACAAGCCAAAAAAGGCTAAGAAAATGCGTACATACCAGCAGAGACAGGACAGAACAGGTTATATGTTTATGGCTCCTTGGATTGTAGGTTTTGCATTATTTACATTGTTCCCATTTGTATTTACTATTTATTTAAGTTTTACAAATGTAAAGAGAACAATCAGAGGATACGAAATTGAATGGACAGGTGTAGGAAACTACGTTAAGGCGTTCATTGGAAACAGTGAATTTACACCTGCGTTAATTAAGTATTTACAGATGATTATACCTTACACATTTATCGTAGTAGTATTATCATTTATTATCGCTTACCTTTTAAATAAGATTAAAGTAGGTAAGGGTGTTTTAAGAACAATTTATTTCTTACCTGTTATTATCATGTCTGGTCCGGTTATGACACAGATTATGGAAGTGCAGGGGGCCGCAGGACAGGCCGCAGCTCAGGCTACTGCATCAGCCACGGCGCCAGAAACAACCAATGCATATTTAAATATATTTATTATGCAGATTATAGACAGCTATTCACCGGCACTTGGAAATGCCCTAGCAGGTGTATTTGATCAGTTATCAATTATACTTTGGTTTACAGGTATTCCAATTGTATTATTTATCAATGGTTTACAGAAAATCAACCCAAGTGTTTACGAAGCAGCAAAGATTGACTCAGCCAATGCTTGGCAGATTATGTGGAAGATAACAATTCCAATGTTAAAACAGATTGGACTTATTATTACAGTCTTCACAGTAATACAGCTTGGTATGTTCAGCTCAATTAACCCATTATATGAGTTAATTCAGGAAAAGACAGGTGAAACAGGTTCAGGTCTTGGATATGCCGCAACTTACGCATGGATATACGCGTTAGTGGTACTCTTACTTGTTGGATTTGTGTTCTTACTATTTAGAGATAAGAAACCAAAAGATATCAAGGCAAGACAGAAGCAGGAAAAGAAATTAAAGAAGCTGGAAAAACAGCAGAAGAGAAGATTAAATTCTCAGAAGAGACATCAGGCAAAGGAGGCAAAGTTATATGGCAAATAAAAATAACAGTGCAAAGAAGATTGATTTGTCATCAGTTAAGAAAATCAACTTTGCCAAATTAAAGAGATTAAAAGCTGTAAACATTATTTCAAAATTTGCAATTTACTTTGTATTAATTTGTATTGGATTCATTTTCTTAGAGCCAATCTTTGAAATGATTTCCAAATCAATTATGACAACAAAGGACTTAATTGATCCATCAATTACATGGATTGCAAAACATGCAACATTAGATAACTTTAAAAATGCTATTGGAACACTTGATATTCCAACATCAATTTTAAACTCAATTTGGTACTCAGCATTACTTGCTATTGCTCAGACATTTGTATCAGCAACAACAGGTTTCGCATTATCAAGATACACATTTAGAGGAAGAAACTTCTGGTTTGTAATGTTAATTATTGCATTCATTCTTCCTGTACCACTTTTAACAGTACCAAGAATTATGATGTTCAGCACTGCTGAAAGCATTTTAGGATTTAAATTAATTAACACAGTTGTTCCACAGTTCTTATTAGCATTATTAGGACAGGGAACATACTCAACAATGTTGGTATTGATATTCTACAATTTCTTTAACATGATACCAAAGTCACTTGATGAAGCGGCAATGATCGATGGTGCCGGTTCATTAAAAGTTTTCTATCATGTAGCAATTAGATTATCAATTTCAACAATCTTAGTTGTATTCTTATTCTCATTCGTATTTAACTGGAATGAAACATATACAACTAACATACTGACAGGTGATGCTTTAGAGTTATTACCGGGAAGATTATCATTATTTGATAACGGTTCAACTTCAAATGCCGTAAGTGAGTTAAACGAAGCCATCAAGATGGCAGCTACACTTATAGCAATTGCACCATTGTTAGTATTGTACGCATGCGTACAGAGACAGTTCATTGAAGGTATCGAAAATACAGGTATCACAGGTGAATAAAACATTTTAGAACAGGTGCGTAAAGCATCTGTTCTAACAGATGAAAGTGAGAGGGCAAAATATGAATAAGATGTTAAAGAAAATCATATCTGTTGCATTAGCAATGGCTATGGTTGTTACTACAGTTTATGTAGGAAATCCAACAACAGCACAGGCAAAAGTAACAATCAAGTCTAAGAAGACAGTTACTTTAATCGCAGGAAACAGCAGCAAAATTAAAGTTAAACAAAAAGGTGCTAAGTTTACATCAAGCAATAAGAAAATTGCTACAGTTTCAAAAAAAGGAAAAATCAAGGCTAAAAAGCCTGGTACTTGCAAAATTACAGTAAAAGTAAAGAAAAGCAAGAAGAAAGTAACTGTTAAGGTTACACCTGGCGCAACATCAATTGATTACGCAAAGAACACAGCAACCAATGGTATTTCATTAGAGTGGACTGGTGTAAGCGGTGCAACAGGCTACCAGATTTACTATTCAACAAATGCAAACAGGGGCTTTAAAGTAACAACAGTTGGAAAAGTTACAAGAACAACAGTTAATGGTTTAACAGCAGGTTCAACTTATTACTTCAAGATTAAACCTATTGCAAAAGTAAGTGGTAAGACTTATGTATGTTCAAAGTTCTCAAACGTAGTATCAGACAAAGTTCGTAAGATGGTTTGGAATGATGAATTTAGTGGAACAACAATTGATTCAACAAAATGGACTACAGAAGGCGCAACTGGTGCAGGTGGCTATGGTAATAGGGAACTACAGAACTATCAGCCGGAATATGCAGAAGTAAAAGATGGAAATCTTGTTATTAAGCCACAGTTCGAAACAAAAAAAGGAACTAAGAATATTATAAAAAGTAGCTATTATTCAACAAAACTTTGGACTAAAGGATTATATTCATTTACATATGGTAAGGTAGAATTCAGAGCTAAGTTACCGAAAGGACAGGGAACATGGGCTGCATGTTGGATGTTAGGTAATGATAGTAATTATGGTACATGGCCAAACTGTGGTGAAATTGATGTTTTAGAAACAATGAGTGAAGCATCAAAGACAGTTATTCCACAGTCAATCCATAATACAAAGTTCAATGGTATGCCAACAAGTTCTGGAAATAAGTATAAACATACAACAGTTGCAACAGCTACAAGTGCATATCACACATACGGAATTATCTGGAATGCAAAGGAAGTTACATTTACAATTGATGGTAAGGTAACATGGTCATATAACCCATCAAGATATGTGGCTACAGGAAATGCTTGGGCTAACAGTAGTATTTGGCCATTTAACAAGCCATTCCACTTAATTATTAACTGTGCTATTGGTGGTGTTCTTGGTGGAACAGTAGGAACAGATTACTGGACAAAAGTAGGCACAAAGACTTACCCGGACGGCGGAGTTAATGATGTATATCAGGATAAGATGTACGTTGATTATGTAAGAGTATATCAGTAAAAATAAAGTAACAAGGAGGCTTTAAGCCTCCCTTGTTGCGAAACTTTCCAAGTAGATTAGGAGGATTATTGTATGGTTACAATAAAAGACGTTGCCAGAGAAGCGGGAGTGGCAATATCAACAGTTTCAAATGTGTTTAATAACGCAGATATCGTTAGTGAAGAGACAAAACAAAAAGTATTGGATGCAGTAGAAAAACTTCATTACATACCAAATATGAATGCAAAGTTATTAAAGTCTAATAGAAAAAATACAATAGGCCTCTTTTTAACAAGTTTACAAGGTGATTTCTATAAGGTATTAACACAGGCAATTCATTTACAGTGTAAATTAAATAATTACATGTTAAATATTTATATAAGTAATGACAACTCACCAGATGAAATATACAGAATGATTATTGCATCAGGTGTTGCAGGCGCAATTATTTACCATGAAGACTTAACAGGTGATTATGTAAAAAGAATTGCAACAGTAAATATCCCTATGGTATTTATTGACAGAGATAGTAAAGGTAAGAACATTTCAGGTGTTTTAGTTGATGACAAATTAGGCGCATCAATGGCAATTGATTACTTATTAAAATTAGGACATAAGAGAGTCGGTTACATGCACGGAAATGATACGGGAGATGACAGGCATCGTTATCAGGGATATGTTGAAATTATGCAGAAGCATAATCTCCCAATTGATGAAGACATTGTTTTAAGAGGTTACTACGAAGAGAGCCTGGCATACAGCGAGATGCGCTCTATGCTATCAAGTGGAATAAAGATTCCTGATGCAATGTTTTGTGCCAATGACGAAATGGCTTGGGGTTGCATAAAAGCGCTACAGGATGTGGGAATTAAGGTTCCTGAACAGGTAAGCGTAATAGGATACGATGACAGCACAATTAGTGGATATTATGGCGTTCCACTTACAACAGTACACAGCCCAATTACAGAAATGGGTAGTGCAAGCGCAAATGAATTATTCAGATTATTAAACGATGATGGTGACAAGAGCGGTACAGTTACAAAACTTTCACCAAAGATGGTTTACAGAAGTTCATGCGGAAAACGCAAATAAAAAGGAGATTATTATGGAGAATTATAGACTTGAAGGTAAGACATTTGTTATAGATGATTATGACAGATTGCCAGCTTTTTCAAGCTTTTTACCTGGTCTTGCAGGTGTAAAGGGTATTCCAATGTGGACGTTCTACACAAACAGAGGACAGGGAATGAACAGTTTTGGTATTGATAACAAGGGCAATGCCATTATGGAATTTAATTCAGCTAATACAGCTTTTGAAAACACAACAGTAAAGGGTTTTAGAACATTCTTAAAAATTGACGGCGAATATTATGAACCATTTTTCAAATATGAAAAAGAAGCAAAACGTCAGATTAGAATGAATAAAAATAGTTTTAAGATTATTGAAACAAATGAAAAATACGGTATTGAAGTAACGGTTAATTACTTCATTCTTCCAAACGAAAGTATTGGAGCATTAGTTAGACAGGTTTCAGTGAAGAACATTTCTGATTCTGCAAAAGATATTGAAGTTATTGACGGACTTCCAAAGATTATTACATACGGAATCTCAAATGGTGAATTCAAGGAAATGTCAAACTTATTTAAGAGTTGGGCATACATTAAGAACATTGATAACAAGGTTCCATACTACACACTTAGAGCATCAACAAAGGATTCAGCAGAAGTTTCAGATGTTGAAGGTGGTTACTACTATCTTACAATTAAAGATGGAGAATTACAGGATGTAATCTACGATGTGGATACAGTATTCGGATATGATCTTTCATTAATGACACCTGTAAGATTTATCGAAGGTGGAATTGATAACGTAAAAGCAAAAGAACAGTGTTTCGCAAACAAAGTTCCTTGCGGATTTACAGCATTCCATGAAACAGTAGCTGCAAACGAAGCAATCACATTTGATACAATGATGGGATTTGCAGGTTCAGAAGAACAGATTAATTCAAAGGTTTCTACATTTACAAAGCCTGGCTATATTGCAGACAAGTTTGTAGAAGCAGAAGAATTAGCAGATAGCTTCACATCTGACATTAAGACACATACATCTGCCGGAAAATTTGACCAGTACATTGAACAGTGTTACTTAGATAACTTCTTAAGAGGTGGTTATCCATATGTTCTTAACAAAGATGGTAATAAGTCTATAATTCATTTATTTAGTAGAAAACATGGAGATCCGGAAAGAGATTACAACTTCTTCTCTATTGCTGCTGAATATTATTCACAGGGTAACGGAAACTTCAGAGATGTTTCTCAGAATAGAAGAAATGATGTATTCTTCAATAAAGATGTTGGAGAATTCAACGTTAAAACTTTCTTCAGTTTAGTACAGGCTGATGGTTACAACCCATTAGAAGTACGTCCAAGTTTATTTAATGTAATTGAAGGAAAAGAAGACGAAGTTAATGCTTATGTAAAAGAAAACATTGACGGAGATTCTTCGGCAATTGAAAAAATCGTTGCAGGTAAGTTTACACCTGGTCAGATTTCAAACACAATTGCAAAACTTGGTTTAAAAGTAAAAATTGATGATGGTGATTTCATTGCAGAAATCTTAAATGATTGTGACCAGAACATTGAAGCCGGATTTGGTGAAGGTTACTGGAGCGATCACTGGGATTACAACATGGATTTAGTAGATAACTACTTAAGTGTATTCCCTGATAAGATTAACGAATTATTATTCGAAGACAAAACATACAAGTTCTATGACAGCGTTGCATACGTTGTACCAAGAGATGAAAAGTATGTTATTAATAAAAAAGGTGACGTACGTCAGTACGGTATGGAAGTTGAAGATGAAGAAAAACTTGCACGTCCCGGATTTAACAAGTGGGCAACTAACTGGTTAAAGACAAAAGACGAAAAGATTTATGAAACATCTTTAGCTGTTAAGATGGTTATTTTAGCACTTAGCAAATTCGCTCAGCTTGACGTTGACGGAATCGGTGTTGAAATGGAAGGTGGAAAGCCGGGCTGGAATGATGCCATGAACGGTCTTCCTGGATTATTCGGTTCAGGTACACCTGAAACATTTGAATTAAAGAGATTAGTAAACTTCATCATTAACAACTTTGATGGAGAAGGCGAAGTTACAATGCCTGCTGAAATTGCAAAATACTTAGATGATGTTAAGGCAGCACTTGACGAATACAACAACGGAACAATTAATGACTTCCAGTATTGGGATAAGGTTGCAACAATCAGAGAAGCTTACAGAGAAACAATTAAACTTTACTTAAGCGGTGAAGAAACAGTTGTATCAAAAGCTCACATTGTAGAAGTATTCAAGGCATTCGAAGCTAAGATTGAAAAAGGTATTGCAAAGGCTGTTGAAATGGGTAACGGACTTGTTCCAACATACATTACACATGAAGCAGTTGACTTTGAACCTGTTGTAGACGAAAATGGAGAACCTGTAATTAGTCATTATGGACTTCAGAAGGCAAATGTTAAAGAATTTAAGGCAGTTGCTTTACCATACTTCCTTGAAGGACCTGCCCGTATGATGGGTTACGAAGATGTAGATACAGCAAGAGACATGTACAACAAAGTTAAGAACACAGGTCTTTATGATGAAAAACTTGCTATGTACAAGACCTCAGCATCAATTGAAGAATGTTCAATGGAAAATGGACGTTGTCGTGCATTTACTCCAGGATGGCAGGAAAGAGAAAACGTATTCTTACACATGGAATACAAATATCTCTTAGCTATGATTAAAGCAGGTCTATATGATGAATATTATGAAACAATTAAGGGAGCACTTATTCCATTCTTAGATCCAAATATGTATGGTAGAAGTACACTTGAAAATTCATCATTTATTGCATCAAGCGTAAATCCAAATGAAGATGTTCATGGTAGAGGATTTGTTGCAAGACTTTCAGGTTCAACAACAGAAATGATTTCTATGTGGATTCAGATGATGATGGGTGGCAAGGTATTTACTTATGAAGATGGTAAGCTTGCACTTAACTTTGATCCAAAGCTTGCAAACTGGTTATTTGATGAAGGAAAAGTTACATTCAGACTTCTTTCAACATGTGACGTAACATACATTAATAATACAGGAAAGAACACTTATGGCGCTGATGCTGCTAAGGTTTCAAAGGTTGAAATCAACGGTGAAACAGTAGCAACAGAAGGTAAGATTGTTGGCGAAATGGCAGAAGCTGTTCGTGATGGCAAGATTAATGCTATAAATGTTTACTTTGAATAAATCATTTAAAATGCTATAAATTTTTATAGAGCAAATGGTGGGGATGAGAATCTTTAGGGTTCTCATCCAACACACATTTGAAAAAGATATAAACTCTATAAGGTTCACAGCATTTTTTCTTTATAAAAGCTTGAAACGTTTTAATTTTTGGAAAGATTATAAAAGAAAGTAAATAAAAGAATTGAAATTATATCTTTTAGATGACCTAATACAAGTTATTGCTAATTATATTTAAGAGCAAATAAAGGTATATAAAATAAATATGTAATAATTATAGTTTTTCCAAAAACTAAAAATATAATATAAAATATAAAAAGAAAATTTTCTAAAAATAATAAGCAAAAAAGACAATCTGCAAAATACAGAGTAAAGACAACAACATGCAAAAATTCAGTTTCAAACAACTATTTGAAAACTATTGAACAAAATCAATTTAAAATAAAAAGGAGAAAGGATTAGATTTTATGAGCGATTTAAAGTATTTGGACAAAAAAGGAACATTTACATTAGATGATCCTGATTTAACAAGTTACATGTACTTCCCACTTGCTAACGAAGCAGGTATGATGAGTGCAATCACACCGGATTTAGGAGGCGACATTAAGCTTGACCAAAACACATTTTTACTTGAACCGGTAAGTAGCGAAAACTTACACAACAACAAGTCTTCAAGAAACTTCTGGGTTTATGTTGAAGGAAAGGGAGCTTGGTCTGTAACAGGCCGTTCAAGCAAACAGCAGGCAAAACTTTTTGAGGATGACAAGGAAGACGTAAAACTTACAGCAGGTATTATGTGGCATCAGGTAGAAAGACAGTCACAGGAAATGGGCTTAAAAGCTGTAATGACAAGTTTTGTACCTGAAACAGAAGAAAAAGTAGAACTTACAAAGTTTGAAATTACAAACACATCTGATAAGGCACAGACAATTACATCAACAGTTGCAATACCAATGTATGCACGTTCGGCGTCAAACATCAGAGATCACAGACACGTAACATCATTGCTTCATAGAACTTTTACAGTAAAAAACGGAATAATGATTTATCCAACTCTTACATTTGATGAAAGAGGACATAACAAAAACAAGATTTTCTATGGCGCATTAGCAAAAGAAGAAGTTAACGGAGAAATGGTTTCACCTGTAAGTTTTTGCCCTGTAACAGAAGAGTTTATCGGGCGTGGAGGAAACTTCGAAAATCCATATTACGTTGTAAAAAATCAGCCATTACCATATAAGGCAGGCGAAGAAGTAGATGGATACGAAACAGTGGCTGCAATAAGATTTGCTGACTGTACATTAGAGCCGGGCGAAACAAGAACTTATATTGTAGCTTTAGGCTATGGTGAATCAGAAGCAGAAATCACAGAATTAAGCAAGAAATATTTAATAAAGAAGCATTTTGACAAATGTTTAGAAGAAACAAAAGAATTCTGGCAGGAAAAAATCAACGTAAGTTACAATTCTGCTGATTCAGATTTCGATAACTGGATGCACTGGGTTAATTTCCAGCCAATGCTTAGAAGAATTTACGGTTGCTCATTTTTACCACACCATGATTACGGAAAAGGTGGTAGAGGCTGGAGAGATTTATGGCAGGATTGCCTTGCACTTCTTATTATGGAACCTGAAAAAGTTAGAGAAATGTTAATAGACAACTTTGGCGGTGTAAGATTTGACGGCACAAATGCAACTATCATCGGTTCAAAACAGGGTGAGTTCATAGCAGATAGAAACAACATTGTAAGAGTTTGGATGGACCATGGTGCCTGGCCATATCTTACAACAAGATTATATATGCAGCAGACAGGGGACATTGAATTCCTTACAGAAGCCAATACATATTTTAAGGACGCACAGATTTGTCGTGGTGAAAAACGCGATGACCGTTGGAATGACACAAGAGGAAATAAGCAGATGACCGAAGACGCACTTCCATACGAAGGAACTGTTTTGGAACATTTACTTATTCAGCACTTAACATCATTCTACGATGTTGGCGAGCATAATCATATAAGACTCCGCGGGGCAGACTGGAACGACGGTCTTGATATGGCAGAAGAACGTGGAGAAAGCGTTGCGTTTACAGCTCTTTACGGCGGTAACTTAAAAAATCTTGCTCAGGATATTAAGGATTACAGTGACAAAACAGGAAAAGATACAGTAAGCATAGCAAAAGAAATTTTGGTGCTCTTAGAAGCAGATAGCAGTATTTATGACAGCATTGGCGAGAAGAATGCTTTACTTGAAAAATACTGTGATGAAGTTGGTCACATTATTTCAGGAGAAAAAACAGAAGTTAAATGTGATTGGTTAGCAGACAAATTAACAGAAATGTCAAACTGGATTACAGACCACATTAGAAACACAGAATGGACTTCTGACAAGGAAGGAAATTCATGGTTTAACGGTTACTATGACAACAGCGGAAAAGCTGTAGAAGGTGACTTTGAAAGTGGAGTAAGAATGATGCTTACAGGTCAGGTATTTACAGTAATGTCAGGTGTTGCCACAGACGAACAGGTAGCAGAAATCGCAAAAGCTGCTGACAAATATCTTTACGATGAAGCAATTGGCGGTTACAGACTTAACACTGATTTCAAGGAAGTAAAAACAGATATGGGTAGATTATTTGGATTTGCTTTTGGTCACAAAGAAAACGGTGCAGTATTCTCACACATGGCTGTTATGTATGCAAATGCATTATATAGCAGAGGTTTTGCAAAAGAAGGTTACAAAGTAATCAACACATTGTACAAGCATTGCGCAGATTACCACAAGAGTAACATTTATCCTGGTGTGCCTGAATATGTAAATCAGAGAGGACAGGGAATGTACCATTACTTAACAGGTGCAGCAAGTTGGTTACTTCTTACAGTATTAAATGAAATGTACGGAATTAAAGGTGAACTTGGTGCCTTGAAACTTGCTCCAAAGCTTTTAGCTGAACAGTTCTCAAAGGGAATGGCAAGTGCCACATGTATGTTCAGAGGTGCAAACATTACAGTAACATACCAGAATCCATTTGGTTTAGAAGCAGGAGAATACACAGTAAAAGAAATCTACATTGACGGTGATTTATACGGAAACACAGACACAATTGCAAAAGAAGATGTAGACAAACTTGGCGACAAGAGCCAAATCACAGCAATTTTAGGCTAATGAATTTAATACTTTCGGCTGTGAAAAACATATTAACGAAAGCACGCTCCCGCTGCGTTCCGCTCGTAGTGGTTCTACAAAGCCGACTACGCTGCCTTTGTGAACCAACGGCTCCACAGCACTTTCTTATAATAATGTTTTTCACAGCCGGAAATATACAATTACCTAAGAATTGCAAGGATATTAGAAATATATTGATACAGAAGGAGAAAATAAATGTTTGATTGGGGCAGAGCAATTTGCTATTCAGGATATAGAGAAGGACAAAGTCCAAAAACCTGTACATATCCAACATACGACCAGATTGTTGAGGATTTAAAAATTTTAGATGAAATGGGATTTAAGTATATTAGAATGTACGATCCAATTAGCTATGCAGAAATGACATGCCAGGTAATCCGCGACTTAGGTCTTGATATGAAGGTAATGTTAGGACCAGATTTAATATCAGAGGTAAATAATCCGGGTTGTCCATGGTTAAAAGAAACTTACACAGATGAGGAACTTGTTAATAGAGCAAAAAGGAATGATAATAACATTGAAAAATTAATTGAAATTGCTAATAACTACTCTGATGTTATTAACGCTGTTTCAGTTGGAAACGAAAATACACCAAAATGGGGTGCTAACAATGTGCCTGTAGAACGTTTAATTGAATTTGCAGACAGATTAAGAGAAGGAACAGGCAAGCCTGTAACTTTTAACGAAGGTGCTTTCGAGTGGGTGGAACTTGAAGAACTTGCTAAACATCTTGATATTATTAGCGTTCATTCATACCCATTATGGTACGGAAACACTGTGGAGGAAGCTTTGGAAGTAAATAAAACCTGGTACAATAAGATCAAGGAAATGTATCCTGACAAATTTGTGTTATTTTCAGAAGTAGGCTGGGCTACAGATTGCGCTGATTTTAAGCAGATGAAAGAAGGTCAGGCAAACGAGGAGAACCAGAAGAAATATTATGATGCGTTTTGGAACTGGACAGATAGGGAACAGATAGTTGCCTATATGTTTGAAGCTTTTGACGAACCATGGAAGGGTGGCAACAGACCAAATGAAGCTGAAAAGAACTGGGGGATATACAGAGTAGACAGAACTCCAAAACTTATGCTTAATTAATTTATAAAAAGGGATTACATACATAAATTAATTGGAATGAAAAAATGAATAAAAGTGTTTTTATTGTGAAAAACTACCAAAAAGAAGTGACTATTATCCTGATGGTCACTTCTTTTTTGAACATAATTGCTTAAAAATCGCCATTGTTAAAGTTGCATAAAAAAATAAAATAAAATGGTTTTCTTTAGTGCATTTTGTTGTTTTAAATATGGAAATATAGTAGAATAGAAAGCAGTCAAAGAGGAATTTTGAGATGAAAAAGACATTAATCGGAAGGAGAAAGATTTATGAGAAAATTTAAAGGCTTAAAAAAGGCAACAGCTATTACTTGTGCATTGTCTATGGTTGTAGCCGGTTTACCAATTAGTTCATCAGTATTTGCAGCAACTGAGGAACAAAAGAGTATGGTAGCTGATGCAACAAAGAATCTTGCGTTAAGCAAGGATACAAGTTTATTCCCAGAAGTAGCTGAAGGAGTACAGGAAAGATTAAATGACGGAAAACTTAAGGCAGATGTGAATGGAGATGCTCATTGCGCATTAAGTAAAAAAGGTTGGGGCTATAGTGGTGAAAGTTACGCAATAATTGATTTAGGTGACTACTATGACGCATCAACTATTGAACAGGTATTGGTACAGTACAAGGATGCAGCTGACAATGATACATGTATAGGAAGAGGTTATGAAATACAGTTTTCTACGGACAATGTTAAGTGGACAACTGTTGCAAGTGCAGGAACAGATGTGAAATTTGATGAAGATAATTGTACAGTTGATGATATTGCAACAACAGGCGCAGTTAGATATGTGAGAGCATATTATCCTACAACAGCAACTTATGGAATTCAAATTACAGAAATTGCTGTTTTAGATACAAACGGAGATGCAAAGACAGTTGAAGTTTCACATTGTGAAAATGCAGCAAGTGTAAATGTCAAATCAGATGATTATAATCAAATCAAATATACTATAACTGCCGGAGAAGGTCAGGAAGAATATAAGTATATGGTATATGATGGAAGTGATTTGATTGGAAATCAGGTTGAAGCCGGAAAAGAATATACAGTTGATGGTGTTTCAGCAGGAACACACAAAATTAAAGTAGTTTCTTCATATAATGGAACAACATCAGAAGGAATTGAAAGTGATGAAGTAACAGTAAAGGATATTTCTGAATTATATACAACAACAAGAAATATTACTAATAAGAATAATAACGAAGATGTTTCTATAACAGATATAAGTTCTGTTTATAGTGACGAGTATGCAGATTCAGCAGTTAATATGATTGATGGCGTATTGACTGCCGGAGAAGGTAAGGATGTCGCTTTTAGAACAGGAAAAACATCACCACAGAGTTTTGTTATTGATTTAGGAAGAGAGTATAAAGCAGCAGAATTAGACAGATTTATGATTGCTTATACAAACCCAAGAACATATGCTAAGAATTATTCAATTTTATTATCAAATGATGGAGCTGAATATACAGAGGTTGCATCAGGTGATTCATTAATTTGTGGAACAAATAATGCACAGCCTGCTTATAGTAATGCTGTTAAGTTAGATAAGTTATCTGAATATAAAAATGAAAACGTTAGATATGTTAAGGTTGTTCTTTCAGCAGGAGAAGTTGGATATGGTTATGTTATCAATGAAGTTGGAGTTATAGCCAATACAGATACACCTACATATAGTAAAGCAACTGAGGTAGATGCACCAGAAGATTTAACAGTAGAATCAACTAAATATGGTATTGTAGATTATGAAATCATCGCAGGCGAAGGTCAGGAAGATTATGAATACAATGTTTACGTGGATGGTAAACTTGCAGCAGAGAAAGTAAAAGCTGGAAAGGGTCAGTTAACAGGAGTTACAGACGGTACTCATAATATTAGTGTTAAGACTGTAAAAGATGGCTCATTATCAAAAGCAGTTACAAAAACAGTTGTAGTTCCACTTGATATTGTAGAAGATGGCACAAATTTAGTAAATGAAAATACTAAATGGACTCTTAACAATGAATCAGACAATTGGTCAGATAATCCATGTGGAACAGGAACATCACTAGCAACAGGAAGTGTTGTTGCCGGAGGAAACTGGTATTCATTAATGGCGCATACAACACTTGTCTTTGAACAGGGAAAAGTATATACAGTTAAGTTTACAATCAAATCAAATGTTAAGAAACAGTTCTTAGTTGCAACAAATACAAACGGAGAAAAATTCTTAGCAAGTTCAGCAACAGCTACTTGGACAGGAAATGATGAAATAGGTTACACATGTGACTATTCAGCAGAGTTTGAATGGACAGCAGCAACATCAAAACAGAATTTTATGGTAGCATTAGGTCAGTTGACAGCTGAAAAGGATAAGGATAGAGGAATTACAGAAGATGACTCTATTGCAGCAGGAGACAGCATCAATGTATCAGTTACTGATATAAGCGTTGTTGGTAAGACAAAGCAGGTTGAATCTTCAGATACAACAACATCAACAACAACACCAAGTGCAACAACAAATCCAAGTGTAACAACACCAGATGCATCATCAGCAGACGTTACACAGCCAGACGTATCATCAGCAGATGTTACATCACCGGACGCATCATCAGCAGATGTTACATCACCGGATGCATCATCAGCAGATGTATCAACACCAGATGTAACAACACCAGATGTATCAACACCAGATGCATCAACACCAGATGCATCAACAACAGATACATCAACTTCAGATGAAACAACAACACCTAAGGTAACAACAGCTAAGCCAACAGTTAAACCAACAACAGCTAAACCAACTACAAAGAAGGTTTCACTTAAGCAGACAAAGGTTACAAAGAAAGTAACAAAGAAGCTTAACTCAAAGAAGGTTAAATTAACATTCAAGAAGGTTAAAGGCGCTAAGAAATATACAATTCAGGTTTCAACAAGCAAGAAGTTCAAGAAGGTTCTTTACAAGAAGACAGTTAAGAAGACAAAAGTTACTCTTTCAAGTAAGAAACTTAAAGGCAAGAAGAAATTATACATTAGAGTAAAGGCAGTTGGAGCTAAGAAGTGGTCTAAGCCAGTTAAGATTAAAGTTAAAAAGTAGTTAAATTAATAAAAACATTTTTAAGAGGATAGTAGTAATGCTATCCTCTTTTTTTACAAATTCCCCCTATTAATTAATAGGAATCAATGCTATAATCGTAAAGTATCATTTGCCAAAAAATGTGTAAAATGGGCTAAAAATACGAAAATGACAAATGAAAACATTTAACAAAGAGGAGGGAAAACACATGTTAAAAAAAGCAGGTAAGAAATTTTTATCTGTGGTACTTGCAACAGCAATGGTAGTGAGCAGTATAACTGTTTACGGTGCAAGTGTTAAAGTACCGGAAGACAGAGTGCTAACATCTGTAAAAGAATATAGTATAGCACCTGGAATTAAAGAGAAACACATTACAACAGTAGATAAGGATGGAAATAATCAGGTTCAGGCCTATATGGCAGAAGTAGATTTGAAAACATCTAGTGTTGGAATGATGGCTGGTTATAAGGACTATGATAAGACCGGTAAATGGGGCATGCAGACAGTTCGAGATCAGGTAAAAGCAGCAGAAAAAGCAACAGGAAAAACAATCGTAGCAGCAATTAATGGTGACTATTTTGATATGGGAACAGGTCAGCCATGGGGTTCATTAGTTATGGGTGGAGATATTGTTCAGACTCAGAATGGTTATCCATACTTTGCAATAATGAAAGATGGAACAGCTGATTGTAGAGAAGCATATGAACCTTTAGATAATGTAGTTGAAGCTATCGGTTCACCATTCTTTCTTGTAAAAGATGGAAAAGCTTTAGAAGAATTAGCAGCGGATCCTTATGCAATGCCAAGATGTGCAATAGGTATTAAGGCAGACGGTTCAGTTATTATATATGAAGCAGATGGTAGACAGGCACCAAAGTCATGTGGTCAGTCACTTTATGAAACTGCAAAACAAATGGCAGCTATGGGGTGTGTTGAAGCATTATATTTAGATGGTGGTGGTTCAGCAACATTTGCATCAAGATCAGAAGGAACAGATTCATTAGAAGTAAAGAATAGCCCATCTGATGGAACAGAAAGAAAAGTTTCTTCATCATTACTCATTTATTCAGATGCAAAGGCAAATGGTGAATTTGATCATGCAACAATCTCACCTTTAGAGGAAGTATATACACCAGGTTCAACTGTACAGTTTGAAGCAACAGGTGTTGACAGTGCAGGTGGCAAGGCAGATTTACCTAAAGATGCAACTTTTGTATTAAAAGATGATAGCTTTGGTACAATTGATGGAACAACAGGTCAATTTGTTTCTAATGGAACAGAAGGAACTGTAGAAGTACAGTTAAAGTCAGGAGATAATGTTGTTGGTAGCACAACAATTGAAGTAAGAAAACCGGACAGCATTACATTCGTAAATGATGAAGTAAACCTTGGTTTTGAAGAAGAAACAGATTTAGGTTTAACTGTTAAGTGGAACAACAGACAGGTTAATTATGCAGATGGTGATTTTATTTGGACAACTGAAAATGTAACAGATGCTAACAAACAGCCTAGTGATTCATCAATTGGTACATTTAAGGATAATAAATTTACATCATCAGACGGAAATACTTTATATGGAACTATCAGATGTAAGTACAAAGATAGCGACATCCAGGCAACAATTAATGTTGTTGTAGGATTACAGCCAACAGTTGTATATGACTTTGAAGATCATACAATGGAAGATGGAACAGTAATTCCTGCAGCAGACTGGTATTCAACAGCAGCAGACAAGAAAGAACCAAACGCCGGATTTAAGACAATGAATTATGGCAGAGGTGGTAACGAGTCTACAGAAGTTGTTGATATTGCAAGTGGTGAGCCTGTAAGATTTGGTAATCATTCGCTTAAATTAAACTATGACTTCTCACAGTGTGGAGCTGTTACAGAAGGTGCATGCGTAGGTCTTGAAAATCCATCAGGAGACATACCTGGAACACCAACAGGAATTGGTATGTATGTATATGCACCGGAAGGAATACCAAACTTCTGGTTGAGAATTCAGCTATATGATGCTAACGGAACAGTTCTTAACTTGAACTTTACAGAAGAAGCAAATTTGGATGAACATAAACTTGGTGGTTTCGATTGGACAGGTTGGAAATATGTAGAAGCCAGTTTAAAGGATTATCAGGCACCATACAAATTCATTGGAAACAATATGATTAGACTTATGTTCGTAAACGGAACAGGTATGGGTCTATACGACAAGGATGGAAATAAAATTCAGCCAAGCGACCGTAAGGGAGCAATCTATATTGACAACATCCAGTTCGTATATGGAGCGAATACTGATGATACAGACAACCCAAGTATTGATACAATTTCAGCCAACGGAACTGAATTAAATGATGATGCAGTGCTTGACACAAACAATGTAACATTCACAGCAAGAGCATCAGACTTACAAAACAAATACACATCAGGTGTAGATTTTACAACAGCAAACGTATGGTTAGATGGTGTTAATCTTACAAATGGCGGTAGTATGCATACTGACGAAAGTAAGGATGAAATCTCATTAAATAACCAGAAACTTGCAAACGGAAAGCATACTATTAAATTCTCTGTCAGAGATAAGTTCGGTAACGAAGCGTCAAAGACAAAGACTTTTGAAGTGAAAAATAAAGATGACAATACAGTTACAATTAATGCTGCTTCACAGGGAGAAGCAAATATTGGTGACGAAGCAAACATTGACTTCACAGCAAGTGATGCAAGTAAAGTTAATGAATTAACAGCAACAGTTAAATTAGCAAAAGGTTATTCTGATTATTCAGTAAGTTATGCTGAAGGCTTTGAACAGGCAAAAGAACCTGAATATAACAAAGCAAACAATCAGGTAACAATCTATGCTAAGAAAAAAGCAAGTGAAACAAGTAATCAGATTGCAACTTATGCAGATACAGCAAACGAAGACTCAAATAAGATTGCAACATTATCTGTAAAGATTCCATTAGATGTAAGCGATGGAAGCAAATTCTCATATTCAATTCCTAGCGCAACATATAAGATTGCAGCAGGTGACGGTGAAGAAACATATACATTTGTTCAGGATACAGAATATACAGATATTGGAGATTACTACACAATTTCTTTCAGTGACTTAATTGAAGGAATGGACATTACAATGTCAGTTAAAGACAGCAAGACAGGCAAAAAGGCAAAGGGCGTATCTGTTTACACAGAAGATGGTGAACTTATTGGAAAGACAGACTTAAGAGGAAATCTTACAACAACAAGATTCAATGAAGCACAGGCAATTTCAGTTTATGCTCAGGATGACAATGGACATCGTTCATTTATTACAAAGGCACAGACATACGCTACAGCCGGCAATGAAGATGGTACACCAACATTTGTTAAGGTTAATGCTGTCAAAGATTCAACATCTATGAAGAATATCACTTGGGTTTCAAAACCGGGCGTAAGTGAAGACACACCTGTTGTTTTATACGCAAAGAAGAGTGATTATGAAAAAGATGGAGACGCTGCATTCAAGAAGGTTGAAGGTAAGTGCAATCTTACGTCTCTTTCTGGATATTCAGATGTAAAAGAAAATAGAATTATCTATGCTAACTCAGCAGAAATTAGCAATTTAGATGCTGATACAACTTACGTATACAAAGTTGGAGACGGAGATTTATGGTCTAAGGAATATGAGTTTACAACTGCTTACAAGAATGAAGATACTAAGTTCTTCTTAGTTGGTGATACACAGGCAGAAGATACAACAATTATTTCTAAGATTACAGATATGATTTCAAAAGAACATTATGATTTTGGTGTTCAGACAGGTGACTTTGTAGATGATCCTACAAAGTACAATTACTGGGATAATATTTTAACAGCCTTTGACGGTGATGTATTTAAGGGTGTTGATATGATTCATGTAACAGGAAACCATGAATTAGCAGGTGATCCTGATTCAACAATTGCAAAGAATATGTTCAATATTGAAAGTGAACATCACTACTCAGTAACTTATGGAAATGTATACGTTGCAGTTATTGGATACACAGCTTCAAAGAATCAGACAATTGAAGATGCAAAATGGTTAGTAGAAGATGCAGCAAAGAGCAATGCAAAATGGAAAGTTGTTGTGTCACATCAACCACCTTATGGAACAAATGAAACAACACATGACTGCGAAAACGTACATAAGTATATTTCAGAAGCATGTGACCAAGCAGGTATTGATTTTATGTTCTCAGGACATGATCATGCTTATGCAAGAACAAATCCATTAAAGGCAGGCACAAGAGACACAGAAAATGGAACAGTATATTATGTATGTGGTTCAACAGGTGAAAAATCATACCCTGCAACAAATGTAAGAGGTTATGATTTCGCTAAATTTGGAAACACAGACTACGACGGAATTTATTTCTCAGTTGATGCAAATGCATCAGAATTTAAAGTTGATGTATATGATCAGGATGGAAATTTATTAGACACATATACAAAGTCAAAAGGTGAATGTGCAAATGGAATCCATGATTATGTATATCAGGGAGATGGACATTTAATATGTAAGAAGTGTGATGGCTCAAGAAAAGTTGACGGTTACACAGGTATTGCAACTAATAAGGACAATGGTCTTCCAATGTTCTTTGCAAATGGAAATCTTGATAAGAACAGATGGGAAACAAATGACAATGACAACTACTATGTAGGAGAAGACGGAGTAGCAGTTACAGGCAAGAATACAATTGACGGAAAAGAATATACTTTTGATGAAAATGGTAAGTTTGTAAGAGGCTCATTTGTTGAAGAAGTTGTTAAGGATAAGAAAGGCAAAGATGTTACTATTACAAGATACTACACAGCAGGCGGTAGCTATGCATTAATGTGGCAGGAAATTGACGGAAATCTCTATTACTTCCAGAACAGCGGTAAAGAAATGGGTCGTATGTTATCAGGCGGTCAGTGGATTATCACAACAAGAGGAAAGAATACAAAGAGAACTTACACATTTGCAAAAGACGGTAAACTTACAGTAGGTGCTTTTGAAGATGAACTTGATTCAGATGGAAATGTTAAGGGGACAAGATATTACTGGGGTGAAAATTATGTAACAGGTGAAGTAGAAATTAAGGGCAAGATGTACAAGTTTGATGAAAACGGCTACATGGTAAAAGAGCCTGAAACTACAACTGATACAACAACAGAACCAGCAACAACAGAACCTACTACAACAACAGAAAAGCCGACTACACCGGCAACTACAACACAGAAACCAACAACTAAGAAGCCAACAACTGAAGTTACAACACAGAAACTTGGTAAGGCAAGTGTTGCTAAGAAATCAGCTAAGAGAGTTTCTAAGAAGAAAATCTCATTCATGGTTAAGAAGGTTAATAAGGCTAATGGATATCAGGTAAGAGTTTACAAA